>LNFM01006459.1_pt1 | contig 40281 bp, 67 predicted proteins | sample 596031 | NCBI WGS metagenome assembly LNFM01 (sample SAMN04254537, study PRJNA301005) | activated carbon metagenome | isolation source: dual media filters at the Ann Arbor, Michigan drinking water treatment plant | place: USA: Ann Arbor | reverse complement strand
GACGGGTACGGGGACGGGGACGGGTACGGGTCCGGGTACGGGGACGGGTACGGGGACGGGTACGGGGACGGGTACGGGGACGGGTCCGGGGACGGGTCCGGGTACGGGGAATAGCAACCGGAAACGTCCAGACCGATCAAGAGGGCTCCTAGCGGGGGATCGATCAGGACGGCGGGGCGGCGGGAGGCCAATAACCTCCCGCCGAAGCCCCGGCAAACAGAGAGGGCAAGCACCATGGCGAAGATCAAAGATCAGGAGCTTATGAAGCTCGGCGGTCCAGCGTTCCCATTCTCGATTGAATTTGAAGACGAATGCGGCGTCGGCACCCAAAACTATACCGGAATGACGCTTCGCGACTACTTCGCTGGGCAGGCGTTGACCGGCATGAACGCCAGCCCGGCGCTGCTTGAAGCCGTCACCGGTCCTGAAGCTGGGTCGGGGTCGCACTACGAGAGGATGACCCGTCACGCCTACAAGCAGGCCGACGCGATGCTCGCAGCCCGCAACGGAGGGCAGTGAGATGGCAATCTGGCAGATCAAGGATTTCGAAGAAGCCCCGATGCTGATCGACGGCAACTACTGCGGGTTCTTCGCTGGTTCGTTCTTCGCCGACGCCGACGGCGAAATCGTCGAGATCGACGTGAAGGTCGAGTTCGGCCCAATGGCTGGAAAGACGATCCGGCTCAGTGATCCGCGCGGACGCGGGAACGCTCAATTCACCGCTCTCAAGGCCGGTCTTGAACTGGTGTACGCGAACGAGCTTCGCGAACTTCGGCAAGAGATCGAGAACCGCGCCGAAGCCTCTTACCGTCTGGAGGCCGTGGCATGAGCGCGGACATCAAAGCATTCCCGAGCGAGCGCATTGCGCGGCGGCATTTCAGACCGAGGCTCGCCAATGACGAATTGGCCCAGATCGGCAACCCCGAATTGCTGCTCTCCGATGCTTTGGCTCGCGTCCACATGGCGGCGGCTCAAGTGTCGATCCTCAAAGGCGGGGAACAGGGAGAAGCGGATTGCATTCGCGAAGTTCTGAAAGCGTTCAGGGGCGCGGATTGGGTGAAATTCGCAGACAGTTTGATGGCAGACGACGGGGCGTAGTCAAAAAGTAGCGGGGTAATGTTGTGGAGTATCCATTCGAGTTGTCGCGGAATGGCAGGACCATTCGCGGGTTTGTGACCATCGGATATAGCGGGCGGTTTTGGATCATCCGGGACGTGTTCGTGAACATCAAGGGCGGGCATCGACGGGCGCAAGCGAGGACGGAATCAGCGGTTAAAAAGCACCTCTACAAGTACCGCGCCCTCGACATCTACACGAATTGGGCACGGCATCGCGGGAAAGACATACCGCAGTTTGTGGCCTCTTACGTGGAGGCGCGCGGGTGATGCTGGGGGAGTACCTTATTTCTCTGTTTGGGTTCGTTGCTTTGGGGTTTGTCTTATATCGACTTTTGGAGGCTAAGGATGGGCAATGAAGCGGAATCCATTGATGCAGGCAGCGGCGCTATCGCTGTTCGCAGTGACGACGGGAATGGTGTTCGGACTGGCAATGTGGATCGCAATGCAGTGAGCGAAGGCGCGGCGATCCTGTCGATGATCGAGCGTGCGGCCCGTGATCCAGCCGTGGACATCAACAAGATGGAGCGGCTTTTCGAGATGCAGCAACAGGCTGCGGCGCGGCGGGCGCGTGGCGAGTTCCTTGCGGCTTTCTCGGCTTTGCAGGCGGTGTTGCCCCCGGTCGCACGACGCGGGACTGGGCACAACAACAAGAAATACGCTCGCTTTGAGGACGTGATCGAGGCCGTCAAGCCGCATCTCGCAGCAAACGGGTTCTCGCTTTCGTTCCGAACTGAGCGGCAAGACGCCGCGATCAACGTCGTCGGCGTGCTCGGACACGCAGGCGGTCACAGCGAACAGACATCGCTACCGCTCCCAGCCGACGCCAGCGGCAGCAAAAACAACGTGCAGGCGTGGGGCTCTGCCATCTCCTATGGCAAGCGGTACGTCGCTTTGACGCTGCTAGGAATTGCCACCGAGGATGAGGACGACGACGGCAAGAAGGCCGGTCACGTCGCCGCCGATCAGCCGACCGTGGACAAGCTCAAGGCTATGATCGCGGAGACGAAGGCAGATACCGGCTGGATCTGTTCCCACTACTCCGTCGAGACATTGGACGACCTCACAGCAAAGCAGATCGGTGACGCTATGGCTGGCCTTGCCGCCCGCAAGCGTGCGCAGAAGGTGAAGCCATGAACGACATGACCCCGAACGAACTCGTGACGATCGACCCAGTGAACGCGCTTACCGTGTTCACCACGCCAGGACACGTTGACCCAATTTTGGCGAAGGTGCGCGCGGCAATCGACGCTTTCAAGCCTGACACATCAACGGCGTCTGGCCGCAAGGCTATCGCTTCGATCGCGTACAAGGTCGCTCAATCCAAGACGTACTTGGACGCCGAAGGCAAGAAGCTCGCTGACCAGCAGAAGGAAATTCCAAAGAAGATCGACGCCACAAGAAAGACCATCCGCGACACGCTCGACAAGTGGAAGGATGAAGTCAGGCAGCCGCTGACCGATTGGGAAGCGGCTGAAGACAACCGAGTAGCCAGCCACAAGGCGGCTATCGCACACATTGAGGCGTGCGGCAATGGCATGATCGGCGGTGAGCCGCAGCCGTTCGGCGTGCTGTTCAGCGAGCTTGAATCGGTCGTTGTAGGCGCGCAATTTCAGGAATTTGAAGCCGAGGCGCACCGCGCGAAAGAAGCGGCGCTGGCGAAGCTCAGGACCGCGCGTGCCGACCACGAGAAGCGCGAAGCTGAGGCGGCAGAACTAGCACGCTTGCGCGCCGAAGCGACAGCCCGTGAGCAAGCCGAACGCGAAGCACGTATCGCGCAGGAAGCCGCTGGACGTGCGCGCATGGAAGCAGAAGCCAAGGCGGCGGCAGAAAAGAAGGCGGCAGACGATGCCGTGCGCCGCGAGCGCGAAGCCGCTGATCGGCGCGAACTTGAGCTGAAGCTACAGGCTGAACAGGCAGAACGCCGCGCGGCAGAAGCCGAGGCCAAAGCAAAGCGCGATGCTGAAGCCAAGGCCGCTGCTGAGGCGGCAGAGATCGCACGCCGCGAAGCCGACAAGGAACACCGCGCAACGATAAACCGCGCTGCGTTGTCCGCACTTGTCGATGCCGGCATTGACGAACCAACGGCCAAGCGTGTCGTCGAGATAATCGCAACCAAGAAGGTGCCGCATGTCAGCATCAGCTATTGAGCAAGGGACGCCTGAGTGGCACGCGCTCCGCTGCGGCAAAGTCACAGCTTCCCGTGTTGCCGACATCATGCGCAAGGGCAAGTCTGGTGCCGAGAGCGCGTCACGTCAGCGGTATCTTGGCGAGCTTGTTGCCGAGCGATTGACCGGCCAGCCAACGCAGACGTTCAAGTCAGCAGACATGGAATGGGGCACCGTCACCGAAGAACAGGCGCGCGAATCCTATGCGTTCCTGTCGATGGCTGGTGATCTGCACAGTGTTGCGTTCGTCGATCATCCGAGAACCCATATGAGCGGCGCGAGCCCTGATCGGCTCGTTGGCGAGAGCGGCTTGCTGGAAGTGAAATGCCCCGCAACACACACGCACATTGCAACGCTTCTCGGGGCTCCGATCAGCCCCGACTACATCACTCAGATGCAATGGCAGATGGCGTGCACGGGGCGTCTCTGGTGCGACTGGGTATCGTTCGATCCTAGGTTGCCGGAAGACATGCGGCTGTTCGTCAAGCGCGTTGCCCGCGACGACAAGCGGATTGGCGAGCTTGAGGCCGAAGTCGAAGATTTCCTTGTCGAAGTCTCGGACACGGTTGCCCGTCTCGAAAAGCTCTACAGGCAGGAGGCCGCATGATCTCCGACGCCATCGACAAACTCGGTATGGAACATGGGTGAGGTTCGGGTATGGACGCAGGAACAATTGCGCGAACGGCTGGAACGCCAGCGCCGGCACATGAACGAGGACCGGACCAAGGCAAAGCGGCGCGGACGCCACGTGTGGCCGCGTGTTCCGTCTGTGGCCATCAAGACGCTAAAGGGCATATCGGTAGCCCCCGGTCTGTTGAGCAGCTACGGCGTTACTTCAAGGTCATCAGGGTTGCCTTCCACCACTGGCCAGAAACCTCAGAGCGGCAGTTCTCAAACGAAGAAGAACTGAGGGCGTGGGCTCAAATGAAGGCGGGGTATCGGGACATCGCGGCGCGCATTCCGCTTGTCGGCATGAACCGCGAGCGAGCGTTGATGCTGGTTGAGGCGTCTATCCGAGCCGCCGGCAGCTACGCAATGCCGGTGCTGCACAAGGACGAACTGGTGATTTTCAAGCCGCGCTCCATCAGCTTCGCGAAGCTCGCTCATTCCGACTTCTGCAAGCTGAACGAAGCGGTGGAATCCGTGATTGCGCAAAAGATCGGCATTCCAGTTGAGATGCTTCTGAAAGAGCACGAGAGGGCGGCGTGAAGTCACCTTGGCACCACGTCCCCCGTGTCCGCTTGTCGGATCAGCAAACGGTTAAGCTGTTCCTAGAGCGCGGCGGATGTTGCCGCGAGTGTGGGCGCAAGTTGGGACCGAAAGACGACTATATCGTCGAGCACATCGTAGCACTCGAAAACGGCGGATCGAATGGCTGGGACAATCTCGGAATAACTTGCGAATGGTGCAAGCCTGCGAAGGACGCGGAAGACCACGCAAAGGCTGGCCACTCTCGACGCATGGTCACAAAACATTATCTACCGAAGTCGATGCGGAAATCGAAATTCAAGCGCCCGCCTGGGAAATACAATTGGGCCACGGGGAGATACGAGACATGAACCGCGATGAGCGCATCAGACAAGAAGCGCGCGAATCCCTGGCTCGTATCGTCCAGATGTTCGAGGCAGCTCATACGCCCGGAGAAACAATTCGCGTCCTGCTTAGAGAAATTGATGCTCTAAAAACGAGGTTGCCTAGATGACGGAAATCAAGCCAGCAACGCGCCGTTTTCGGGACATTCTATCCGGCGTCCCCAAGACCGAAACGCAGCCGAACATCACGAGGCTGCATTCGTGGGACAAGATGGAGCAGGCGATATACGCCGCGAACAATTATCTCGTCGAAGCTCAGGCAGAAGAAGACAAAGCCCGACGAACACACGAAGACGCTATGGAAGCAGTGAGGGAAGCAACTGAGCTTCTAGAGCGAGCTAAATCCGGATGGATCGAACAGACCAAGACGCTGTTGGGATTCGACCCGGTGAATGAGGGAAAGCCATGACCCGCCCCTATAGCGTGGCATCACTGGCGGAGCCTGTGATGCGTGCATTCAGCGGCGCGTCGTCCTCGTCGATGACAGTTCGACTCGGTGTTCCGTCAGTGTAAAATTCCTGTGGCATCCCAGGCGCCCCTCATTCTTCAAGTTTTCGCGCTGCGTCTTCGTCGCCGATGCCGCGCGCTAGTCCAGCCATCGACTTGTTCAAATGCGTCATCCGCTGCACGTTGCAGTCGTAGCACCACGGCCCCCAGGCACTGTACGTGCAGGGCTTGGCGCACCCGAAGCAGGAGTGCCGTCCTCGCTTTCTAGACGTGTGATAGCTCTCGTGGTTTGGATCAGCCCAGGGCTTCATCGCTGCCGCTCCTATTTCTTCGGTTCGAACTCGTCGCAGGTATAGTCCTCTGGCGTCATGTAGGCCGCCATTGTGATCTTGCCGCAAGCGCCTATGCCATCGTCATCACCGGCCCAATGGTGGCAGTCGCGGCATGACCGGAACTCATTCCACGCCGCGCGGTATAGAACCCGGTCAACATCGGGGAGCGCGTCACTCCAGTGGTCCCCAGGCGGCGGCCTCATGACTTCGGCTCCTTATTCGTCGCCCAAAACATCACGCGCCATCATGATCGTCTGCCAACAGCACCACGCCTCATAGGCATCTTGCCGACCGGCGTAGTGCTCCAGCGCAGTATCGTGAGCTGCATCATACGGCGGGTGGTCCGCGCCTATCAGAAGCGCGGCATGGTTGCCGCCGACGAGAACGACTGTGATGCGTGCATTCAGCGGCGCGTCGTCCTCGTCGATGACAGTTCGACTCGGTGTTCCGTCAGTGTAAAATTCCTGTGGCATCCCAGGCGCTCCTATGTTTCCATCGCTCGGGTTGCAGCCGCGAAATCTTCGAACCTCAGCGTAACCGGCGCATCTCCCGCCTGGATCGTGTACCAATCGCCGCTCTTGGGCGACGGGCCGCTGAGCTTATTCAGGGCGGCACCGAACGCCGCAAAAACGCGTAGCGCCGCTTCAAGCTCTGCGTTGCGCCGCGCCAGCCGTTCCAGTTCGGCTATCGTCGCGTCGTCTGCGAACCTGGTCAGCTCACCGTCTGCATCATCGATCTCGGTACGGCTCGGCGTGCCGTCCGTGTAGAACTCCTGCGGCATCGGCCGTCTCTCCCTAGATTGGCTGCTGCTCTGCCCATGCCATTGCGCGCGTGACGCAATACGGGAGATCGTCTCCCTCAACGATGAACTCAGGATCATCATCAGTTCTGGCTACGCCATTGACCTCACGGAACAGCGCGACAGCCCAAAGCGGCTCGCCGCGCCGCGCCCGGCCCTTGCCGACATGAAACGCGAACGGCAGGCGGTCTAGTTGATCTATCGCGTCTGCTAACGTCATCGTCTCGCCTCTTATCTCTGCTCTCTCAGGACTCGGATAACCGTCAGCAGCGCGCGACGCAGCTTCCTAGTATCGGCGGTTCCGTCGAATCCGATGCACTCTGAGACGAGGTATTCGGCATCGGCAAGTGTCGCCGGTGGCGCGGGCTCGGGCCGCTCCGCATAGGGGTTGTGCATGATGTGTCGGTCCTCCTCTACTTGTTCCACTCGGCAATCATCGACTGGACGGCTCCAGCTCGCGCCAGGCGCTCCAGATCGGCCGCCTTCGCGTGGGCGGCGAACTTGTTGTCGAACCTCTCGACGACGCTCTGTGTCGCGTCATCAACAATAGACAGATCGCCCCATCGGCGGACCACTTCCCATTGCCTGCCGTCGTCGTGCGTCTTGTTGCGACGGACGATCCATTCCTCACCGACGCTGAACCAAGCGTCTATGATCTTCTGTGCGCTCGGCGCTCCGGTTGGCATGACCGCTCCTCTACCTCTTGGGCTTCCGCGCCGACCGTCGCTTGATCGGCGCTGGCTTCACCCGTTGCAGTCTCGCCACTTCCGGGCCCGGGAAGTGGTACGCGATAGCAGCCCGTGAACGCTTCATCGCACGCGCGACAGCGGCCACCGTCATGCCCGACTTGATCAACCTCTCGGCTTTGGCCAAGTCGATCTGCTGTTGCCGCCCGTAGCGCCCGCCGCGCTCGATGTGCGCGCGAATACCGGCCTTGGTGCGGCTGGCGATCATCGCGCGCTCGAACTCGGCCATGGCTCCGATCAGGTGCATGAGTAGCCGCCCTTGCGGTGTTGCCGTCTCAATTGCCTCGGTAAGCGACTTGAACCCGATGCGCGCCTTGTGCAGCTCGTCCATGAACAAGATGATCCAGCCGAGATCGCGGCTGAGACGGTCGAGCTTCCACACGACGAGCGTGTCACCCTCGCGCAGCGCACGGCGGCACCGTTCCAGCGCCGGCCGCTTGCGAGATGCGCCGCTGACCTTCTCGACGTAGATGTCGCCGGGCTGAACGCCAGCCGCGACGAGCGCGTCGGTCTGTAGGTCGAGCTTCTGATCTTCGGTGCTGACGCGGGCATAGCCGATCATCATTCCATCGTCTGGCAGGTTTGCCACAAGCGCGGTTCCGTGTAGCTGCGGAAACTCTCTGTGGACTTTATTACCTACTTTGTTTGACAATAGCAAGCGGGTCGTCTATGTTCTCAACATCAGACACGGGAGACGGACATGGACAACTGCGATTGCTGCGGCGCTACGATGAAGCACAAGCGCATCGGCGCACGCCGCCCGTCGTATCTGTTCGTGTGTGAGGATTGCCGTGGCGTGGCGCTGAAGCGCCTGGGGAATGACGGCGTGACCTGCACGCACGTCGGGATCAAGCAATAGACGAAAGAGGCCACCATGCCGACGAGCGAATACCAGATCAGCAAGTCTCGGCGCGAGGTGAAGCGCCTGAAGGGATTGCTCGCCGATGCAGAGGTGCGGCACGCATCGTTCCTGTCTCGCGGCATGAGATGCAGCGCCCAAGAGGTTGGCGAGCGCGTGGCTGAACTCAGGGCAACCATTGCGGCCGAGATCGAGTGGCAAGAGCAGGTTGCCGTCGAAAAATTTCGCGGCTGGTCGCCAGCTCGGCTACAGCGTCACCAACAGCGCCACGGCACGTAAGAAAGGGCCCTAGATTCGGTTCCCCAGCGGCAGATGTACCGTGCCGCCAACACAGGAGGACGCCATGCGCCGTACAGCGAGCTGGTTGCTAACTGAAAGGGCGTGATCGCGTTGGGAGCGCCGCCGAGCTTGGCGCGACAGGCGAGAGAGAACGCCGCCGGCATCCCGGAGACAAACTCTTGAAAGTCCCCAATGGGGCAACCGATCAGGATGCTGATCGGCAACTGTTCGAAAGAGGCCCGAAGATGAGCACGCACCCGACTGCCGGAGAGAACAACGACTTCCTGCTTGGCGCAGACACCAAAGCGAAAGAGAAGTTCACCGCCGCTGACGTGCTGCTCTACCTGTTCTCCGACTGCGTGAAGTGGACAGAGGATGTTGACGGGGATGCACGCGACGACGGCACCCCGTATGCAATCGTGAACCACGACATTCGACTGAGCGACTACCACCTGTCGGAACTGATGGACATGGCCGGGATCGGCCCAGGTCGGATGATGGAGACGACGTTGGAGCGCCTGAAACGCGCCAGCGATGCTGCATTGAACGCCAAGTAGAGAAAGGCCCGCAGATGGACATAACCGATAGGCTGGTTGATCTGCACAAGCAGGCCACGACGGAGCGCAGCCACTTCTATGTGGCGTCCGTCGTCAAGGACGCGCTTACTGAGATCATCGCGCTTCGGTTGAAGGTGTCAGTGATGCAGGCCGAACTTGTTCAAAATCAAGCACCCAAATAGAGGCCAGAGGATGCGAACAGATAATCACGTTGATCGTGCGACACAGGCAGAGCGCCCGAACGCATCAGATGAGGCGGTTGATGACATGATCGACGCTATGGACGACATCGAAAAGGAATTGCGCGAGCAGGCCAGCGGATCGCAGGACGGCTACCTACTTGATGTTGCAAACCGGATGCGGGCGGCGCTCGCAAATTTCAGATAGGCAGGAAAGGCCGCTACTCCAAGAGGCGCGCCGTAACTGTCCCTGCGAACATGGCAACGCCGAACATCAGCGCGCCCCATCCAGACCAGCAAGCGGCTGATACTAACCTTTGCCCGCTACGTCTCGAATAAGTCTGACGGCCACGTCCGCTAGCTTGTCGTTCCCTGCTACTAGCATCAATCCGGCTCCCCATAGAGACGCTACCAGCGCCCAGCGTTGCAGCGTAACTCGGATGTCCGTAACCTCCGCTCGGACTTCCTTCACGTCTTTCGTGAGGGCGATCACGGAATCCTCCGTCCGTCTCTGCCGCTCTATGAGACGGCCAAGCTCTACCCCCTGTTCGAATCGTGGCATATGGCATGGCTCAGCTCTTTGCAGGACAGATGGTATCAAAAACCCGGTTGTGTGCGACAACCTCGCGACGAGTCGGCTCAGTGTCTTTCTTGGAGTGGCTGATCGGCTTGAAGCTCTTGCAGCTTGAATCAGTCACGAGCATAGGAGTCGCGCAGCCCGTCAGCAGGAAGCTGACCAACATGCTTGCGAGCAGCATCGGCTTTTTTGGCGTTGGCATCTGCGGCCCTTTCGATCTTGGCGCGCAGTTTTTCAGCGCCCTTGCGTTGGTTGGAATACGCAAAGGACGCAACGAGACCGCCGCTTACGACGGCGACAACAGCCCAGCGGACCCAGGCGAGCCCGAGCATGGCGAGAATGTTCATGCGTCACCTCGAAGTTTCGGTATCACGAACACAGCGAGACACAACGCAACCGCAGCGACGGCCATGATAGGATTCATCATCAGGAACTTGCCGAACCCGGAAACCGTTTCCATCGAGTGTTGCCAGCCGGCAATCGCTGACACGTCGGGTACTTTCGGGATCTCGATATTCGGCACCGTAACTCCGCCTGTAGCTGCCACAGGAACCGCGACCTTGGCGTCTTTCAACCGCTCGACGATCTTCGTCGTTAGAGACACGCCTTGCGCCGGGTGATCCTTCCAAGTCAACTGAATGTGCGGACTGTCGTTCCACGTCCAGTCGCCGCCGTACTTCTTCATCGCGCCCCACTCAATGCGCGTGCCGCATTCCTTCGCCGCCTCACGCATCGCGTCCGCGACTTTCTTCATGTCGTCCATGTCGTAGGTCGCAATTCCGTCATCGCCGATTGCTATGAAGTCGATAGCGTGTCCTGTTAGATGGCGGCTGTTCATGGTCTTACTTTTCTTGCTCGCAACAAGCTCCCTCTGCCTCGCGATGTCGCGAAGCCCTTCCGTGACGCGGAACTTGCACTTGTCGGAAGCAAGTCGAACGACCTTCGCCAGATCAGGGTGGACGCCCTGAAGGCGGGCTTCGCAGCGTGGTGTAAGGGCCATTTACGGCACTCCAAATCCGCCGCCTGCCGGGCTGGCCTCGGACTCAGAACTACCAAGCAACGACCCCCCGCCGATCATGCCAAGAAGGCCGTACTTGCGGAGTATTTCAACCAAGGCGTCATCGAAAACGACGTAGTTACGCGATCCCTCACCAGCAGTGCGAGAGCCTTGGTCTAGGTAGCGGATGCCGGGGATGCCTGCTTCGCGGAGTTGTTCTGACCCGCGCCCGAACGGTAGTGAATGCACGAAGTCTGCGGCGCTTGTGTCTGCATACCCGTCGACCCGCTTCTGTGCCTCCGCAACCCGCTCAGGGGTAGCAGGGAAGATGCTTTCGCCTGATTGCAGCCTCCGCAAGAACTCCTGTTCTTTTGCGACCCCAGCCGCGTAGGCTTCGCTACCTCTTAAAGCCCCACGCACTTTCTCTGACTGCTGACTTAGCGGCTTATCCCAATCAAGAAAATATTCAGGGTCGGCGTTGATCCGGACTTCGTAAATGCGGCCGGGGTGGTTGGAAACTGACCCAGTTTCAATGTGCGCCAGAGCCTGCTTCAATTCTGTTACGTCGGCGTTGTCGGAAACTCGATCAATTTCCGCCTTCAGCGCAGCGGCTGCTTTGTCTTTGTCGCCATGCCAATTTATCCAGCCAAGCGCCACGTTTTGACCGGGTGGCGCGTTGCGAGGGGCTAGGTTGTCCCGATAAGACTTCGCGACCCCCTCATTCTCAGCAAAATACAGCCCATGCCCGTAAGCCTGCGCACCTTCACCAGTGCCGATCTTGTCGAGTGAGAACTTGTCGAAGTCGTGCGGTGAGCCGTGGTAAGCTGTGATCCCTTTCGGTTCATCTGCTGCCCCTGCTAGGAGGCCGGGGAGAGATCCACGAGCTTGATCTGCTGCGAGAAGATTCGCGCTGTCGGCTTTGGACGGGTCAAAGGCGGCGTTAACGGAACGGATGTTTTTGGGGTCGAATACTTGCGTTATGTCGCCTTCATCTCTTGTGTTTTTTATTATTACTGAATCATACCCGTCATCTTTCGCGCGCTTCCATTTATTGAACTCGTCTAACATGCCGTCGCGCTTTGCAAGCTGTTCGAATTGCACGGAGCCAGCGAATTTACCTTTTGCGTCTATAGTCAGCGGATTCTGCGTTCTTGCGAACAACTTGGCCACTGCGTTATTATCATATAGTTGGTGCGGGACTCCGTTAGCATCTATTTCAACACCCGAAAACCTATTCGCAATATTAGGGTCCGGAGACATGAACCCGGACAATTCATCACGCATAACATATGGACCGTCATCGCGGATAAATTCCCCCTTCCAGTTTGTTACTGGTCCTCCAGACTCATACGGGTAATACCCTTTGTACATTGGCGTATCCGTATCGAACCCCATCTCTTTAGCCCTAGCCATGCGGGCTTCGTGGGACATGTCGAGGGCATCGCTAGCGAGCTTTCCGCCTGCACTCCCCACAGCCCCACGCGGAACGGCCCCAACCATCCCAGCCATAGCCCCGATACCGAGCGGAGCGAGCATATCCAGTGGCTCTACCATCTCAGGATTGCCAGCGGCACCGAGCCAATGCGCCATCGTCTTAGCGCCGCCCGCTGCCATGTCGTTAGGCAAGTTCGCAAGGCGCATCCCTGCCTCGCCTAGCTGATCCATCCATGAGGCATCATCGGGTAGCTGGACAGGCTGGCGCTGTTCTCCACTTGCCCAGTTGTGGACCATGCCGAGCAAGCTGTTATCGTACTCCGCGCGGCGCTTGTTAGCGCCCATCTGGCCGAACACGTCCGCAGTGGTATAGTCACCCGAATCGGAGTTCAGCATAGGATTGCGGAACTGATTCCCGTAGAGTTCTAGGAGTGATTTCATCGGTCCAGCCTATGGGGAATAGGGGGGAGAGTGGAGACGGAACGCAGACTGGACGAGATGCAACGTCAGCTCGACAGGATCGAGCGGCAGACCACGCAAAAAAGCATTGCCAGTGCGGTTTGGTACGTCGTCGGCGTGATGCTGTTCGCCGTTCTTATCGGGCTGATTGTCCGGCAGTACGTTGCCTAGTCTTCTCGCGACAACATGAACTGAGATAGAAGCGCCGGCAGACGCGGGTCGATGGCGTCGATCTGTTGCGGGATCATCTGATTGCCGAGATAGCCCTGCACTGGCCTCGACATTATGCCGCGCGCCGTTGCCGCCTTGATAGCAGCCGGGCCAAGCGCCGCGAGGATCATCATCGTCGGATCGCCACCGCTGGCAATCGCGCCTGCGGCACCGCTAGCCATCGCTGACGGCGTGGCAACGATGTTCTGTGCCATCGTTCTTTCTGCCGTGCCCGAACTGCGCAACGGCGTGATGCCAGATACGCCAGACCGCGCTAGATCAGCCATCGGATGGCGACCAGTTGCATAAGACCTCAGATTAGACGCCTTAACGGCAGTCCGCAGCGCGGCCGGGCTTATAATACCGTTTGCTGCACCCTCTCCGGCAGCGCCTGCGGCCCGTTCGATCGCCAGCATATTGCGATAGCGGCGGTTGAGGTCGCGGAACCCGACACGGAGTTGAGCCCGAGCGGCAGGCGTCGGCGCGTTGCGCACCATTTGCGCATCGAACAACCCGACCATTCGGCCGATAGCCTGCGAGGCGTCTGGGTCGTTTCTTGCGTTTCGCTGCAACTCGCGCATGACCGATCGGTAATTTGTTAGCTGCCGCCCGGTCAGTCCTCCCGGCTGGCTTGCCGCCGCGATGATTTCGCGTGCGAGTTGAGGAACGCCTTGGCGAATGCTGCTCTGTGGAGCGTTACGCGTGTACTCCCCGGCTATGTCTGTCATGCGCCGGTTAAAACCTGGGTTTGCCGTCATGACTACGTTCTGACCGAATGTGTCGTACTCCCGGCCTATAGTGGCGAAGGCTTGATTCATCGTCTGAGCATCAGCGCGTTCGGCATTGATGCCAGCGCGACGCAGCGCCGCCGCCGTGAATTGTTCGTCGGCTTGGTTCTGCATGATGGCAGCACGTCTGCCGCCCATCGGAGCCATCGCTGTAGCGTCTTCAACCCACCGCAGAAACTCATTGCCGGTGCGTTGACCGGCAGTCAGTGCCGTAACGCCCTCGTTTTCCAGCGTCTGGATGGCGTTCGCACGTGCCGGTGCCGAAGGTGCAGGAGTGACCATGCGCGCCGCGACGTTCGGTGCCATCGTTCCAGCCATAGCGCCAGCGACACGCGCCCAAGGCTCAAGAGCGGTGCCTTCGGTCAATTGGCCGGCGGCTTCCGATGCCACAGCAGGGACGGCAATGCCGGCGGCTGTAGGGGGACGCGCCAAAGGAACAGCCGCGTTGATGGCCCGCGCGCCGCGATTCACAGCGCCAAGCGCACCAGCGCCGCCCGCGAACTCTCCAACCGTGCGCGCGTATTTACCAACCGTCGTCTGCGGCTGGTAGAACTCTCCGGTGACGCCCTCAACACGCTTCTTAAGGTCGTTGTAGTTCGTCAGGAACGTGTCAGAGTCTACAGGCGGCTGGATGCCCAGAGCGCCAGCGCCATAGTTGATTCCAGCGCGAGCAAGGCCCTCCACGTTGCCGGGAAGCGTTGCCATGCCGATCGCACCTTGGGCCACGCCGATACCAGCACTCTTGCCAATGTCGGCAATGGCGTCTCCTAGTGGTACTGGCTTGGCCTTTGGCTCTGCTGTAGCCATAGCAGGCTGTGCGAACTTGGCAGCCCCTTGGCTCTGGCCGGCCATGTTCTCCTGAACATAAGCGAAAATCTGATCGTCCGTAGCGTCGTCTGGAGCAGTGACGGTGTACTTGTTACCGTCAGGCGCGGTGACTGTGACCTTCGCCATTACCGCGCCCTCTCAATTGACCAGCCACCGTTAGCCGGCGGCACCTGCGGTCTAGATCCGGCAGTTTTCAGATCGGCATCATACGCCGCCTTCATCGTGGCCTTGACCTGATCCGCATAGGCAATCACGCCGTCGAGGTTGCGCAAGAATTGCTCTTTGCCCTGTCTCGGATCGAGGTTCGCGATCATGTTTTCGAGGCGCGGCCATTCTCGCTCCGTTACCTGACCAACAGCGCCGCCCGTCTTGGACGCATCGCGCATGGCCTGCAAAACTGTTCCGGAAATCTTTACCTTCAAATTCTCAAGTTCGGTCCCGGCGTTCCGCGCACCTTCGCTCACGTTCGGCGCGTATGTCTCGTAAAGACCGCCGACAACGTTTCCGATGCCAGGCTGTTTCTTTAGTCCTTCGGCAGTGGCCTTAAGACGGTCAAGGCTGCCGCCGACTAGAGAGAAGCTGCGTTCTGAATCTGGCAACTCAGCCCGCACCTTCGCGATGTTCTGCCCTTCGCCCTTGGCGATCTCGGCCCCGGCGACATCCTTCTGGATCGTCGCGGCCGGCGCACCAGCCGGGTTTATAGGATTTGGCTGTATAAAGCTGGTGCCGGTGTCGAGATACTTATCAGCCCGTTTCATGGTGATGTACTGCTGTCGCTGTTCCGGCGACAGGCTGTTGAAATACTGCCACTCGCGCACGTTGGACGGCATCTCGCCGCCCATTGCCGCCTCACGGTTCAGCTTGCCAATCTGCGCCTGCTGAAGCTGCAACGCCCCTTGCTTCTGCTGCCGCTCCAGCGGATCGACCACAATCCCAGCCTCGGCCATGAGCATCTTGGGACCAGTCATCGGGTCCATTTCTTCAGGAGCGAGGTTCGCAGCGCCGCCGGGGACCATCTTTAGAACCCGCTGCCACATGGCTTGCCGGCGGTTCGGGTCCGCTTCCATCTCGACGGCCTGGGCCATGCTGCCAAGGCGCTTGCGGAGCAACTGTTCATCCTGTTGCGCGCTCTTCTGATACTGCATCCCCAGATCCGTCTCGCCAAGGCCCATTGCCTGACGTGCCGCAGCCTTGAGATCGCCAGTCGCCGCCGTTTTCCCAACCGCCTGATTGTTCGCGAACTGCGTGGCCTTGTCAGAGCCCGCCGTATACGCCTGCAAAGCCCGCGTTACAGGGGACGCGTCCAAGCCTTGCTCTTGGATGCGGATCTGCGGAAGCCCCATCAACTGGATTGCCATCGATCCCCCTTAGCTGAACTGCTTTTTCAGGCCGGCGGCAATATTGCCGGCCGCGCTCACTCCGTACATTCCAGGCGTCATCGCGGAAATCGCCATGCTACCGAGCTGGAACAGGTTATTGAGCCCCGTCGATCGCGTCGAAGCCAGCGCACTACCGAGCCCGATACGGTTGCCCGCCTGCTGCTGTGCGTTGCCGTAGATCAGGTTAGCGCGGTTGCCGGCCTGCCCAGCTTCAATGCCGCCCTTGTCCGCGCCGTAACCGTAGTCGAGAGCGCCGAGCTGCTGCCCGCTCTGCATGTTGGCGTTAGCCGATGCCGTACCGAGGCCGGTTGCCACGTTGGCCAAGTTCTGGCCGAGCCCGCTGCGCAAGTTCGCGACGTTGGTTCCGGCCTGATTGCTGTAGCCTGCAAGCTGACCCGCAACCTGCGTTCCCATTCCGGCCTGCTCTTTGAGCCGGTCGAGGTAGCGGTTGAGGTCAGCCGAACCGCGCTCGAGCGAAGCCCTGGACATCGCCGTTGCCGTGCGGCCAGACCCAAACTGCCCGCTAGCGTTCGCCGCGCGCTGAATGCCACGGTTCGCCATGTCCTCATTGAACTCGCGGAACGGGTCATTCGCCGCGTACTCGTCATAGAACCCCGCCGCCGCGTCAGCGCCGTTGACGCCCAACGCTGTGTCGTAGAGGCCCTGCGCTTTGCCGCCAGCCTGCAAATACGGGTCGAGAACCTGATTGGTCCGCGCCAACGCATCGTTGATCGCGCCCTCAGCCCTGCCAGCGCCGGTTTCGAGATCGCCCCTAGCCGTGGTAGCCCCGCCCTGCAACGCCGCCAGCGCCCTCGCTAGGGATTCTTCCATCCCGCCGCGCGCTTTGGTGTACCCGCCTTCCAAAGACGCGAGCTGTTGCCCCGTCCCCTGGCCGAGTTCGCCTAGGGCTCGGTCCATGCCGGTATTGAGCAGCTTGTTCGCGTCTGCCGTTGCGAGGCGAGCGTCACGACGGGAAGCGCCGCCGGTCAGGTTCGAGAAAAAGCCCATGTGATCCTCAAAGGTCGAAGACGCCCCAAGCAAGAGCGATGTCTACGGCGTATGACGCTTCACTTGATCCAGGCGAGCCGAGAGCCGTCGAGTAGCTGGTGTTGTAGGCTCTGGTAGATTCGCGGAGTTTCAACACCCAGCGGCCTGACTCAATGGCCACGTCCCAGTGCCGATTGCCAATGTACTCGTTGGCGTTCGATGTTTTCATGTGTTCGACCCAAGCCGACCCTGAGTTCAGCGTGATCCAACTATCCTGCGTGAACATCGTATCGGCACGGGCCTGCAAGTACATAGTGCCGCTCGACGGCGTGCGCGTGGCTTTGAACCGCGTCAGCAAAAAGTTCGGCGTGTAGGCCGTTGGTGCCGCACCAAGATCAACCGAGGACTCGCGCTCCGTCGCCGGATGAACCCACCTGTATTCCAGTCCGCCACCTGCAATTCGGCCTTGGATTTCCTCGCCAGCCGGTTGCGTCCATGCTGCCGTTACGCTCGTCTCTATGGTGCCGGTTATGGCAGGCATTCTCTCTGCTGTATCGAGCAACACCGATCCATCAGCGCGCCGAAAGACGAGTTTTCCAGCCGCCTCCTCGAACAGGTTCAAATCACCACCTTATGCATCGTCGGGCCTGCGAATGATCCGGCGTAGCTGAACAGATCAAGCGTCGATCCGTCAGGGCGGACCATGCGAAGTGTTTGGCCTGACGTGTCTATGCTGCGGGCGATGGCCGGTATTTTGAACAGCTCCGTTCCGGTCGTCAGCCGCAGCTTTGGGTTGCCCTCGATAGAGAATTTGCCGTAGCCAAAGCTCATAACGCCGTTGTCCGGGTCGATGCGAACGGCATAAGTTGGGTCACTGGACGGGGCGGCTCGCAACAGCAGAATGCGAAGATCAACCGTGATCGCCGGAACCGGGTTGCTCACGCCGATGCGGCGTCTCTCAAGGACTGAAACGGTCGTCGCGTCTATCACCAGCTCGAACGACCGCACCGAGTTGTAGTTTGCCGCCGCAATGGAGATCGCATTACTCTGAACCGGCTGGCCATCCAAAAGCAGGAAGCCGTGTGGGACACTGCCGAGGCCGTGCGTTCCGGCCATATGCGTCGTTGTTCCGGCAGATGAAGATGACGCGAGGCTCAGTGTGTCCGCGTCGTCGTAGAAGATTTCGAGATAGTCGAGATCGGAATGGAAGTGCAGGTGGCCGTAGTGATCGGCCGGCGTCGTGAACGGCGCGAGATCGCCCAAATCAGACGGATCGACATTGAAGATCGCGCACTTGCCGCTATCCCCGTCGATGTGGAGCTTGCCGGTTGTGCGGGCCATTACGGAGGTGCCAACACGGTAAACGTGTTGGCGGACCAATCGATAATCATGCGCCCGTTGTCGCTGATCTGTTGGCCGCTGCACGTCATGTCTTCGAACTCTGATGAGATGGCTTTGAGACTAGACACCGTTATATGCCGCGCGAGGATCGTGTCATCCACCACGAGATTGCCGTTGATCCCGACCGTCGAAACACCGTTGACCAGCCCGACGATAAAGCCCTGCACCGTCGTTCCCGGTGCTGCCGGGTGCGCGACGACGAACTTGTCCGCCACCACAGTAAACGTTGATCCAGTCGCGCTACCGTCTAGCTTCACAAGTCCGATAACCTGACCGTTACCGTTGATCGTAACCGCCCATTGGGCAGAAATCCCGGCTACGTCGCCCTCTAGGGCTGTCACGTCGCTAGCAGTACCGTTGGCCAAGGTAATAGTGTTCGCTATGCTGATGCCTTGGGCAACGGTCGTATCTTCCAGTGCGGCAATCGTCAGTTCCGCCGAGTTCAGATCCGTGACTAGTTGGTCCACGGTCACGTCGATCGTCCCGACTTGCGTCTCGATCGTGTTGACCGTCAACACCGTCTGCCGCAGGCTGTCGATCATCCTCTTGAGCCACGGATACCACTTAGGCGTGACGCGGCGGTAGCGATCGATAAACGGCTCGGTAGCAGAAGGTGCAGGCATTGAGGTGTCTTTGACGGGCATCGTTACCCCTTCACCGCGTAGGCATCGACAGCAAGCCCGGTTACGGCCTTCGACCTCGTGGACTGGCTTGACCCTGGGACCACATCGCAGAACAACGTGATGACGCGCATCGGGTTCGGGTAGGCGTGGACGTGCGGCGGGATGATCGTCATCGGAACGCCGGTCCCGTTCTCGGCAACGGCGTTGCTGATGACCAGCTTGAACACCTTGCCGTCTTCCCGGCTCTGCCCGATGCGGTTCCACTTGAACCGCTGCGTTAGGTTAGAGCTTTGGCCGATCGTCTTCGACCGAGGCCCGACGTAGCTCGAGCCGTTGTCGTTTGAATGGTAGAGGCTCGCCACACTATCGCTGGCCACAGTCGCCGTCGTCGTCATCTGGTAGAGAGCGCCGGTCGAGTAGTCGCCAACGATCAGCTTGGACCCAAACTGTGCCGCGTCAGAGATGCGCCAGCGAGACAGCGCCGACGACTGCCGCTCATGCCATAGGCCCGTTGTCGTGTCGTAGGTCCACGACATCGAGTTGCCACTGATCGAGTAGAACGTATGACCGTTGATAGAGTAAGCGAACGCCTTCAAATTCGCCGCCGTCTCGGCTTGCACCGCACGGTCAACAGCGTGCGTCGAAATCTTTTGTGCTTGGTAGCCTGATAGCGCGCAAATCCCGATGTATGCCCCTTCCGAGTTAGTCGCGGCGAATACCACGCTGTCAGTGACCTCGCCTGAGCCCATGACGATCTCGACGGCAGCGGCGGCGGCGTAGCAGCCATACGAAGCCGACGAAGCGCGTTCGAACGGAAAATCAGTGTTTCCGGTGTTGGTCCAGAACTCCGTGGAATGCGAGCCGAACAGCACCAGATCGGACCCGCGCGTCTTCGACACGATGAGCCCGTCAGGCGAGCTTTCCGCCTTGGCAAAATCAAGCTCATCAATCGTCGCTTCGTCGATCGCTGAAATGTACCACTCGCCGGAAGCGTCGATGAGCACGAAATACCCGTCGATCTGGCTCACGCTGATAAACGTCACGCCGTCCGGCATCGTCGGCGTAGTGACGCTGTGATCGCCAGTTGCGATCAACCGATTGAGCCCGTCAGAACTGGAGATCCAAACTTGCGCGTTGGGCGTTTTCCGGTTCCGAGCCATCGTCACGGTGCCAGACGTGGCGTAAGCCGCTAGGTCCGTGCATGTGCCAGCCTGCGATACGCGAAAAATACGCTGCGCCGAAACCCCGTACATCGTCGTGCCGTCGAGGTTCAGCAGCGCTCGTGTCAGCCCGCCGCTCGATACCGTTCCGAAGCTCGTGAACCCTTCGCAAGCGTAAATCGGGAACTTCGCCTTACCCTCGTCGCCGGCATTCTCGACGTAGCAATTAATCAGCCGAGCCGCACCGTCCGCGCCGTCGCGTCCGGGGTTCGACCTGATGCCAAGGGAGATCGGTTCAAGCGCCATTAGAAGTACGTCGCCCTCACTGGCAGCCCGCTCGATTGCGTCGAGACGTGCCGCCGAAGCCGCTTGAAGATGATCTGTTCAGACGCTTCCTTATCCGCCGCGTTGATCGGCTGGCCGAACGCAGGCATAACTTCGAGCGCGATCAGATCCCGCAAGATCAGGAACACCTCGCCGGGGATCGTGTCGCGCTTCCAATATGTGAGATTGACGCCATGCGCGCGGATCTCTTGAAACTTGTCCTCATAGGACGCGATGACTAGAGCCTCGTCGTCAGCGTCCGGGCTTTCCGTCGCATCGATCACGGTCAGATGCCGCAACACGGCCTCTGCTAGCTCTGCCTTTGTCTTGGTGCTCATGAGCGGTAAGCATCCCTGCCGCCTGCACAACGAACGACCCGGCGTCGATAACGGTGTACGCGCTCGCGTCAGTTGCTACCCAGCGGTACAACCACCTCCCCGACTGGTCAGGCGTCACGTCGCAAATGTAGTCGCCCGCACTCTCGCGCGTCACGTTCGCGTCGGTGCCATAGGTGTACGTCGTCGAAGATCCGGCCGGGTCCATGACCAGACAAGCGAGCGTCGTCGCGTCGGTGTCCGCGTCCGCGTCGTTCGTAATGTTCACGGTCAGGCTTACCGTCTGCCCGATGTAGAGCCGCCCCGGCGTCAACATGCGCGTGTTGTCCTCATGGTAAGACGCGCACCACCTCCAGACGAGGCCGACAGTCCAGGTGCGTTGGATGACCCGGCATGTGCCCTGATCCGCCGCCGCGTTCTGGTGCCAGGTCCAGACGAACGAACCTGTTTCGCAGACGACGGCCCGAGCATATTGCCCGCCTGCATCGTACCCGGTCCATGCGAACGCGCCTGCATCAGCACTCAATACGCGACGGGTTAGGACGGCATCGTAGCCAGTCCACGCGAACGAACCGACTTCTGCGGCTATGAACCTGTCAGTACCGGCCTGCGTACCGCCAAGCGCTACAGCGCCTAGCGCGCTATGCCCAAGCATCAGACATCGCCGCGACTAGCGCCGCCTTGGCAAACGCAAGCGCCTCGGTCGCGTCCATCTTGACCGCGAACCCTGTGGCGTCCTTAATCTCAAAATCAGCCGCAGCCGACAGCCAGCGATAGTCTCCAGCGGCGAACCCATATGCCACAGCGGCAGACGACACGCCGGCCAGAATGCCAGCCGTTGCGCGCTCTGCCATACCTATCCGGTAGTTCCTGCCGCTGAACGCGAAATGCCCGCCGTCGAGCTTATTCATCGCCAATTGCAGAGCGCCGTACATGGCTGCGTAAATCTGATCAGAGTTCAGAGACAGGCAATCGGCAATAGTATCAACGCGCTTTTTCGGCCGCGTCCTCGTGACCATGCGCGGGACAGGGTGCAGCAGCGTTGTGCCGTCGTCATTGAGCACAGCAGCGCCAGCTTCATCGACGACAGCAACCATATCAAAAGCAGGCTCTTCGACCGTCTCAGTTACAGTCTTTACTACTCGCGTCGGAACGCCGTTGCGCAACTCTATCTCGACCGACTGCCGCTCAACCGTGCGTTCAACCGTATCTTGCTCAGTGTATTCCTCGACGCCATCGTCTACAGGCGGGCGATGGAACACGTGAGGGACAACGGCCCGTGCAAAAAACGGCTGCACGTCCTGTGCGATCCATCCGAGCTTAGACCGATCCGGCGTCTGCTCGGTGGTGTAGACATCGGAGCGCCATGTGTAACGCTTGAGCGGCACGCCCTTGACGATTTCCCAGCACCGCGCCAAATCGGCGAGAACGATGTTTTCCTTCAGCCGCTCATCAGAGGATATTGTCCATGTGTTCGTTGATGGTTTTGCTGCGCTGTCGGTGGACAGTTCGAGCTGATATCCAGGACTCGGCGTCCCGATCCCGACGTTGCCAGCGCTAGTTATACGCATGCGCTCGGATAACGAGCCAGTTCCGTCTGTGGTTGTCAAAAATACCAACCGCCCAGGCATGTCACTTGTGCCGGGTGTACCATCGACATTAGCCGATATAGCAGCGGCAGGAATAAATTGAGTCCCGTCTGAACCAGTCCACGTGAGCCGCCCTAAACCGTCAGAATCAGACAACAGCGCGTGTGTTCCTATGGCCGCTCCACGGGATTTAGCAAAGAATGTCCCGCCGCCTACACTATCAGCAGACCACCGAGCCACAGAATAGCCGGAGGTGCTAGAGCTAACCCCATTGACCTGAAATGGTTGAGCGCTGGCCGTTAGCGCGGGATATGAAGCCGTCCCGCCGATCAAAATCCTTCCGCTATCATCAATTACTAGTCGTTCGGTACCGCCCGTAACAGCTGCAAGAGTATCGGCACCGGGGCGGAAAAAGCCGGTATTCGTATCAGATTCGAACGCGATCCCAGGAGCACTGGCCGACCCGTCGCCAGCCATGAAGTCTTCGGCCAACGCGGTTATGAAAACTTCAGCCGTTCCGCTTAGGCTGATCGCCGTGTTGCTGTTTGTGCTTTTCAGCACCGTGCGAGTTAGCGTCGTCCCGCTCGACGCGTAGACGCCCCGCCCCGCCTCGCGATGAGCACCGTCCTCGATTGCGTAAGAGACAGTATCCCCGTCCGCGACCCCAGAGCCGGAGAACGACAGGTAAGACCCGACAGCAGAGCCGAGTGTAATCGTCCCCGTCCCCGTCGTCGCCGTCGTCATCCGTGCTAGGTTGTAGAGCTTCGCCATTAGACGCCGGTCCCAGTCTTGCCGTTCAGAGCCTTCACAATCGCGCTCATCTCAAGATCCAGTTCGACAATCGGGGCCTCTTTGGTCCGGAGTTCGGCCTTGAGCGGTGCCAACTCGAGATCCAGCGCCGATTGCCGCGCCCGAATGTCGTCGATCCTCGAACGGAGCGGAGCGAGTGAAGACTTGAGCGCGTCACGCTCAGCCCTGGCGGTGTGGAACCGCTTCTGTAGGTTCGCGCTCATGTGCTGGTCAGGACTCCAGTGCTAGCGTTGAAGTCCACGGTGAAGCTCTCTCCAGACTGGAGCGTGACCGACGAAGCATAGTCCCACCAGCCGATAAGAGGATCAGCAGGGCTCGACGGCGTGTCGTTGTACAATACGGCATAGCGGAACGGGCCGATGGTGCCACCGCTAGCGGTAAACACGACATCGGCCAGTACCAGTTTGTAAGTCCCCGAGGTCTGTGACGAGCTGGAAATAGTCGCCTGCGTTCCGCCGGCCGTGTATCCGTTGCCGGCCGAAATCTCTGTTAGATCGGCCTTGACGGAGTTCGCGGCAACCGGCGCGGTGTTGGTCAGCATGATCTTGAGGGTATCAGCCCCGAGATCATGCACGCCCTCCGCTACGTGCTCGACGAAGGCGTTGTGTTTGTTGAAGGTCGCCACAGATCAGCCCTCAGAGAACGTAATAGACGAGATAGACAGCAGCCGTGCCGGCGGCAAAAGCGTTCGCCGCCGTGTTGGCCTCGATCTGGATCTTCGTTTCCTCGGAGAAGTACAGCGGATCCGGGTAGAACTGAATCCGCTGGTTCCCGGTGTGCAGCTCGGCAATGCCGTCGCCGGTCAGCGTGCCTGCGTTGGAAAGCCCAGTGGCCGAAGCCGTCGTGCCGCTGTTGGTGTAGGTAACGCCAGTGTCAGGGTCTGTATAAGTGGCATCACCGCCACCATTAGCAGCCCAGCCTACATCCATGTCCAGCGCCTCAGTGCCGGTGTCGATGTCGTCGCAGACGAACACGGTTGCACACACCATCGAATTGCGCGGCAGGTAGCCGAGTTCGAAGATGTCTCCGTCTTCGACCTGTGCCGCTATCTCGTACTTGCGATGCCAGATTTTCAGGTTCTTCGCCAGACCGTGGGTCGCGCCCACAGTCATCAGCGTGTTGGTCAGAGTTTCTGCTGCCATGTGAGAAGTCCTTTTGAATGGGGTTCGAAATGGAGACGGCCCGCTGATCTAGCGGGCCGTCGTCACCATCACGCATCGGCCACGGCTGCGAACCAGCCGGTCACCATGCCGTTGTCCTTGTAGTCCGTGGTATCGGTCGAGCCCGTGCCGAAGCGGAGCTTTTCGACCTTGTACCACTGTTTGACCGCGAGTCCGACCTTGCGCTTATAGTCGAACTCTTCCTCGACGGTCTGCGGACGCATGGCCCATGCAACGCCCAACGCCTGAGCACCACAGAAGAATGCCGGCGCGACCTGCACAGTGGATGCCACGAGCGGGATGTCTTCGATCGTGTAGATCGCGACATTCTCCCACACGTAGTCAGCACCAGTGAACAGAGGGTTCGTCTCGCCACGGTTGCGCGCTTCACGGTTTGCGGCAACGAACGTCGCATTCAGCGACAGATCGCGAACGTGAAGTGGATGTGCGAACAGCACATAAGCGTCCGTGTCTCCGATCGACGACCGCGCCTTGAACGGCCGGATCTTCGGATTTGCGCCAAGCGCGATGCGCTTCATCAGCGCGATCGTGTCCGGCGACATCTTGTCGGCTGAGTTGTCGATGGTGGCGAGCGCTGTCGCGTGCACCAAGCTCGACGCGTTCGACTTCGCAGCGCCGAACAAAACGCGGTCTGCGTTGTCTACAAGCCAGGCATTGCGTGCCGTGGCGTCCGCCGACGCGAACAGCGTACCGTTGATCGACATCATCGCGTCAATGATGTTGTCGCGGTCGAGTTCCATGTTCCAGTCCATCAGAACGTCTTTGTGCGCTTGACGGAGATCGATGGCGGTCTTCTGAGCCTCGAACTTCTGGAACCGGACGGCGTGCGCGTACTCGCGAACACGAACGAGGAACGAGCGGAGGATCGCGTCTTCTTCAGCGCCTTCCAAGGTGTCGGAAGCGCCCTTGGCCGTGCCAGTCAGGCGGTTGACGAGCGAGAACGTGACCGCATCGCCGGGCTTCTTGGTCAGATCCTCTTTGACCTGGATCATCTTGCTCGATCCAGTGCCCATGAACTGCTTAAACCAGTTCTTGGACAGGTATTCGGTGAAGTAGCGCTCGTCCCACTGCTGGACGGTAAGGCCACTAGGGACCGCAGTTTCAGCCATGTTTGGCTCCCGTTATCCTAGGATGTCTTCAAGGGAAGCCGGCCCAGAGGGAGACGCGAACCGTCCTTGCGGGTCGCGCGCCGTCGATGTGGTGCCAGCCAGCGATTTAGGGGCGGGCGCTTTAGGAGGCTGGGGGGATGCGGGCGATGGTGCCACTTGTCCGAGTTCAGCGCGGAGTTCGGCGCGAAGCCGCTCCTTATAGGCCACCGGGTCATCCCCGATTTCCCTTTGCGCTGCCAGTTTGCGGCCTTGTTCAAACACGAACTTTGCCGGGTTCTGGTGCTTCACCATCTTTTCGAGGAGCGACGGGTCAGACTGTGCGGCTTCGACGAATGCCGACTTCGCATCCGCATAACCGGGGTTCTGTCCGACGATCTCTTCGCCCAAAGACAGCCTCGTCTCGAAAATCTGATACGCGAACTCCCGGTGCATCTGCTGTGCAGCTTGCTCGGGCTCGACGTACCAATCCGGGGCTGGTGCTTGGGGCTTTGCCTGCTGCGGCGGCGGGGCCTGGAGCTTGCGCTCCAGTTCGCCTAGCCGCTTCTCATAATCTTGCCTCTTGCGGCGCTCGTCTTCGAGGGCCTTACGTGGAACCAGCGGACCTTCGTCAGTGGGGGCCTGTGCATCAGCCGGCGGCGCTGGTGCAATCTCTTTATCGCCCTTCGCTTCGACGGGTTCAGACGGCGCTGTCTCGATCGGCTGAGACGAAGCGGGCTGAGCGTCGAAAAGGCTCTCAAGTGACGTGTCTTCGGTTGCCATCGTGTCCCTCATATCGCCCGTGATCTTTGCCGGCGGCGCAATTGTTGATAACGCCCGTTTCGATTCCCGGCGGCGGATACTAATTACCAATCGTGCTATCCTGCTCGCATGAGCAAGAAACCTATTGACCGCTTTATCGCGAAAGTGTCTCCAGAACCAAATAGCGGTTGCTGGCTTTGGACTGGATCGGAACGAAGCACGGGATACGGTTGCTTTGCCAAGAACGGCAAGAACTACCCCGCACATCGCGCTTCATTCGAATTCTTCAACGGGCCTATTGGCGATGGTCTTCAAATAGACCACACATGCCATGTGCCGATGTGCGTAAACCCAGCACATCTTGAACAAGTAACCCGCAGAGAAAACATGCTGCGTAGGCGTAAGCCTGCAAAGAGCCGACGAGCTGGCGGCCTATGGAACAACCAGAACACGTCAAAAACTCACTGCCCCAAAGGCCATGAGTACACAGGAAGCAACCTGTACATTAGGCCGTGCGGCAGAAGGTGTTGCCGTACTTGCCACAACATCAAGACATCCCGGCAGAAGAAGGAAAGGGCTGCTCTGCGGGAGAGCCGTTAACAACGGCTGGTCTCGTGATCTGGTTCATCGGCTGGGATGCCATGTCGGCTTCCACCAGCGTCTTGATCGTCTCGGCTTCGAGCTTGGCAACCTTGGCCTTAAGCTCTGCGAGCTGTGCCATAGCGCCTTCCATCTGGAGCGCGGCGGCTTGCGGGTCTGGCTTCTGTTCAGCCGCTTCCATCTCGTCAAGCACTTCCTGCTTGTTCCGCAAGTTGCTCGCTTTGATGTAGGCTTTGGGCGGTAGGACAACGCCGGCTTTGGTCAACTCGATCAGGCCCTGGAACTGTTCAGCCGCGAGGTTTGCCACGTCGGGAACTTCCTCGATCGTGATGTCCATGTGCATCTCGGACGGCGTGTTTTCCTTGCCGACGATCTGCGACAGCATCTCGGCCTTCATCGGGTCAGCCATCTCTTGTTCGAGAAGCTGTGCGATCTGATCCGGCGGCAAACCCTTCTTTTCAAGGTCGCGGCCGAGCTGTTCGCCGGCAGTCACGGGGCGGTTGAACCCGACGAACTTAGCCTTCTTCTCGTCGTCAGTTACCCGCACCCACCATTCGTCAGTCTTGTACTGGCGGATGAGGTTCCAAATGCCCTCATAGACGCGGCGCTTGAACGACCGATGCCGGTCCAGAATGCGGGACAACTCGGTCTGCCCGCCCTGCTGATTGGCGAGGATCGCGCGGCCGCTCGGATCGCCCTGGCCCTTGCCGAGCATCGCCGCATTCGGGCCGATCAGCTCGATTTCGTTCTTGGCCTCTTGCAGAAGGTTGAGATGACCCTGCAAGTTCTGGTCGTCGCGGTTGATCTCAAGATCGAAGCCAGGATTGCGCTGGATCACGCCGTCAGGCTTCGCAAGCTCCTGCCGCAGCATGTCCACGTCATCGACCGCGCCCGACTCCATCACGACCTGCTTGACGGTCAGCATGTGCAGCGCCTTAGACCGGCGCTTGTTGATCTCGTCTTGCGGGCCGATCATGATCTTGACTAGGCCGTAACGCTCGTTGTCGCGGTTGACGTAGGCGCTCTGGAGCATCATCGGGCACCAGCCTTGGCCCTTCTGATCCACGAATGGCACATCGCCGCCGGCCAGCTTGCCGCCCTTGGTGAAATGGCACCATTTCCAGCCGTTGCCGTCCTTGTAATACATCTGGACGATACGAACGCGGTTGCGGCTCTTGCCAGACACCCAACGAGCCCAAGGCCGGTCATCGTAGGTCTTCGACGCGGTGTTCTCGTTGAGCGTGAAGGCGATTGCGTCGGCAGCTTGCGGCCACTTGGCCTTTGCTTCGTCTGCGTCCATCCAGATCACGCCGCCGAGGTAGCGAGCATCCGAGAAGTCAGGCTTGCGAGAGTGCGGATCGTAGAACAGCCGATCCCAGTCCCATTCAACAGCCTCGAACTCGCCGGCCTGTTCGTCAGTAACGACGATCTCAAGCCCGCCGTAGCCCTCGATCAGCATGTTCTCCCAGACGTTGGAGAACTTCTGATCGAGCGCGTTCGAGTCTTCAACGAACCGCAGCGCATCGGTTGCAGCCTCGGCCGCGTCTTCGTCCTTCTCAGTGCGCGGGTAGCAGCGCGGGTCTGTGCGGCTCGACGCCTCGAAGCCCAAGAGGTAATCAATCTTGGGTTGGATTCTGTTAATGATTATATCTGGCTGGCCCCTCTTGCGAAGCTCTGCCAACTCCTGAGACGTGAGCTGCCGGCCGTCGTAGTAATCCCGGCACTGCTCGCTCACCTTGCGCGCGTGATCCGTCGCTTCCTCTGCGGACTCGAACCACTCAATGAGCTTCGACAGGTTGTCTTCGGCTGGTGCAGCTTGTGCCGCCTGCTGAGGCTGTGCGGCCGGCTGTTGCTGCAAGAGCGCGTCGAGTTCCAACTATTTGCCTTTCCAGCTTGATCCGGCTGATTCTTGAGCGCGGCGCGCGAAGGCTGCCGACCATTTGTCTTGCGTAACTTCTTTGGCCGTTGCGACCTTGCCGCCTGGCATCTGATCGAGGATGCGGCCAAACAAGCCGAGCACGTCCACCTGATCGTCATGGTTGCCAAGCGGGAACGCGAGCACTTCAATCAGGAAGTCATCGATCCACGGCGCGTTCTCTGGCAGGTATACTTTGCCCATCGACGCCCGAGCCTGGAATGAACGGCCGCGCGCAGCCTTGTCCGCCACGGACGGGAATTGCTCGCGCCTGAAATACACCTTGCGGTCACGCATACGTTGCAGGATGAACGGGCCAAGGCTCTTGTTGATCTGCCCGGCTTCCTCTGCCCACAACATCGGCCTGTGCCGCGCGCCCATGTTGATGAACTCGTCAACCCAGATGTGACTTTCAGTCTGCCGACGCCACCAATCGATTACGTAAATGTCTTCATTCTGATCAACCGCGCAAACGCCGTGGACTGTGTAGTCGCCACCGTTCGCAGTAACGGCGTAGTCGCTCGCGCCGTAGGTTTTGCAGCCCTTCGGATGCTGCCCTAGCTTGTACCAGTTGAACCATTCGCGCTTGAAATATGCGTCTTTGTCGAGACGTGGCTTCAGCAGCATCTGTGCCGAGAACGTCTCTTGCATCTCCATGCGCTTCACGGCCAAGCGTTCCCGCGTCATCAAGACCGGCTCGCCGTCCGCGTTGCCGTCCTTCGTCGCGGCATAGACGCGGGTCGGTATCCCGCGCTTGATCATCTCTGAATAAGTGTCGTTGTAGTGGTAGCGGGTGCCGATATAGCGCGAGGACCCGCCCTCGCTCGACAGGTTGCGTGATAGCTCCCATGCCTCTGTTACCTTCTTGATCATGTCGGGCGTCGTCACGCTTTCGCGCGTCACAACGTCGTCGTAGACCATGCGCTTAAAGTGCTTTGACGTGGGCTGGCCGTCAACGAGGCCCCACGCCTCGATCGTGCATTCCTTGGTGTTCGACTTGCGCTTGACGATTATGCCGTCGTCTTCCGACCACTTGGGGCTCTCTTTATGCGGGTGCGCGTAGAGCACATCCGGGAACCACTCTTTGAGCCGTTCGTTGCGCTCAAACTCCCACTTGATCGGTCGCAAGAAGCCTTTGGCGATCGGCCTGGTGTGCGAGAAGAACCCGAACGTCAGTTCCGGGTCGCGTAGAATATCCTGTATCGTGAGGCCGAACGTGATGATCGTGGACTTGTAGTGTTCGCGAGCCCAGAGATCGAGGAACCCGTCAGGCTTTGTCTGGATCTCTTTGCTACGCTGAAACACCCAGTCGTTGTCAGCATCCGGCCGGTTGCAGCCGTATACGATCAGGAAGAATAGGTCAGTGAGACACAGGTTCCGAAGATGCTCGATCCTGTCGGCTTCCGAGCACTCCAGCAACCCATTCAGCAGTTTCTGATACTGGTTTCGATCCGTGATCATGCTTGACGCTTGCATCCATCGTCACCGCTTGCTTGGGCTTGCCAACGCCGCGATCGAGCAGCGCGTTAGCAGCCGCGAGGGCGACTTTCTCGTCAGTGCTGTCCAGCAGCTTAGCGAGGATTTTCATCGCCTTCTCGCCGTTCTCAACAGCGATGTCCTCAATGGAGCGGACTTTCTTGGGCCTGCCGCTGGGGTTGCCGGACTGGCCTTTCTTGAACCGCGTCTCTTCTGGGGGGAGTTGCCTGTTACCAAGCAATGCAACGCCTGTATCGCTCATGCGGTTACTCTGCCTTGGTGGCGAACACGGCCCGGACGTTGCGGACCATGGCTTCGTTGTCTTGGTGCTTGTGCGGGATGCCATCTAGCAGAGCGATCAGATAGCTGACCCTCTCGACAGGAATGCGGATGACTTCATAGGTGCCGTCCGCATCCATCATGCTTTCCGCCATAGGTAAAAGCAGCCTGTTAGATAGATCAGGCGTGCCGGGTCGATTGTCGGGATGTACGGGGCCCTAAAGCCGAAAGCCTGGGCTGTTGCCGCCATCACTAGAATGCCGATGGCAATAGCAGCCGCCCAGGTAGCCCATGACCAAGCGAGTGAGGCTACAGCTTGAAGGTCTTTCGGCACCTTATGCGGTCCTCATGGCTTGGCCGAGCGACTGGCGAACGGCTTTGAAGTGGCCTTCGTCGATCACGAGTGTGTTGCCGGGTCCGAGATCCTTGCCGGTGAGGAACTTGTATAGCGCCGCATACCAAGCGCGAATCGGGAACATCGGAACACGCTTGCGGGTAGCGCGGAGGTGTTCTAGTTCGCGAAGCGCGGTGGCGAGGCTTAGAAAGATGCTGATTGCGATAATCGAGCCCAGAGCGTTGAGTGCGCGGGCGTCGGTTTCGTTCATGCCGGCGTACTTGGTCAGCAGCATGAGATCATTACGGCCTTCCGAGACTTCGGCCTTGGTGTTGCCGGCTGCGTTCTGTGCCTTGGCGAGACGGGCCTTAGCCTGTTTCATTTCCTCGGCAACGGTCAGCATCTCGGTCGATCCTGCCTTGTCGGCAACGGCGCTGGCGTAGTCGGAACAGAACTGCCTGGTCTGAGGCCCCTTCGTCTCTTTGCACTCGTTGGTCAGCTTCCAGAACTTGTGCGCCTTGGCGTTGTCGATCGCGGCTTGAGCCTGATCGGCGTTGCGGATCGGCTTGAGGGTAAGGCGCTGTTCGAGGCGGTTTACTTCGGCCTTGGCCGAGGTCAGCTCATCGCGGGTGTCAGCGAACGACACGTAAGCGGCTTTATGCATGTTGCTCTTAGCGCCTTCGCTTTCAGAGGCTGCGCCGATCCACTGATTCATCGAGTAGCCGAAGGCGACGACCCAAATGAAGGACCAGCCGAGAGTGCCGACGAACTTGCCATTCCAGAACGACCGCAGCGCGTAGGTGGTGGCGTTCATCTCGTACAAGAGCGCGGCGATGCCGAGACAGACGGCGAACACCACGGCGTAGGGCGGAATGCCGAAGCCGACGTTCTGGACGCCGGCCTTGTGCAGAATGGTGAGGATGCCAGCGAAAAACACGAGGCGGATTGCCCAGCCGTCGTGGTTTGAAATGCTGGTGGCGAAGCCCTTGGTGGCGCGGGACATGGCCCCTGACACGGCTCCGATTGCGCCTCCGTTGGTGGTCTGTTCGGTCATGGTGTTGCGCTCCTAGCGGCTGATTTTAATCAGGGCGTCGGTGATGATGAGGAACGCGAAACAGGCGAGGATGGCGAGGTCTACCCAGAGAAGGAAATTCACGGCCTGGACTGGTTGGCGAGCCAGACGATGACCGCGATAGCAGCGCCGCACATGATCGTCAGGAGCAGGCCAGCGAGAGCCGCGTTGATGGCGTGGTCGAGCATTCAGCCCTCATTCAGCCAGGATCGAGTATTAAAGACCGCAGTAGAGTTTGGTTGCGTGTGAGTTAGGTCGCGGCGGCTAGTGCCGGGCCAGGGGTCGCGTTAAGACCCTACTGCGGTATGCTGGAATCGATACGGAGCCCTCGCGTTGGCGTAGCGGGCTCCGTCATCGTTTTTGGGCGTATTTCTGGATTGGTGGGGAGCCATGTCCCCCGGTGCTGCCGTAACGTGGCCTAATGACTAGCCGCCGCGTAGCGCCGCCGATCCCCTAGACGCAGGGGCGTACATGCCGAATCATGGCGTTATTCGGGCGGATAGTCAACTAGTTGGCGCTGGTCATGTTCTTCCCTTCCTAGGGGTGGGGTCTGCTTCGGCTATGCAGGCCGAGCCATGGCTTTCTGGGCCTTGCGCGCCTTATCCCGCTCGCTATCGATAAGCATGACGATTGCTTCCCGCACAAGTTGTGCTTCTGTCGGCTTATCCATCCTGCTTTCTGCTATCACGTTTAGCCATTCCGACATCTCCCCGGAGATGCGGACGTGCAGAAGCTCGTTGAACGGGTTGTCGGACGGCGGGCGTCCCATACGCTTTTTGCTCTGTTCCATGCTTCCTTGTAGCATAGCCCGCTGATATTTTCAAGATCACGAAAAGTTGATCGTATAATATGGTGTGTGTTGTTGACTTTCTGTGTTACAAAAAGTATATTGATAATCAGAAGCCGATGGCCCCGCCAAGGAGCCCGCCCCCAAGCTGGACTAGACACCCAGCCCCAAGCGGAACACTCCAGACAAACGGGACTTCCAGAGGCTCAGCGAAACAGGGTCTAGGCCCTGTCGGCGAAGCGTGGCTGCTTCGTCCTGATGAGCAGCCAAGGGGAATGCAATGAAAGTAATTCCGCACCCTACCATGCACGGACACTGGACTATCAGCATAACAGACCAATACGGCACCGCTATTTACGGTGCATACGACCGCAAAGAGCTTGCCGTTGCTGTGATGCTGACGAGGTGACGACATGGATAACAATAAAACAGCCGAGACGCTGGCTAAGATGCTTGCACTCATGACCGCCGTCTCGACGGCAGACAAAGAGCGCCGGCCACTGACCCCGGCAGAACAGAAGTTGCTACCTTCTGCGACAAAATGACCGGCGAAACCTAGCGCCTCCTAACCGGGGCGCGATGGTCGCGGGGAGATACCCCGCCTGATGAGCCAAATGCAAAGCGGCCCCGAACAGCGCGTCAACGCTGGCCAGGGCCTGATCCACAACCCTTGTATGAGAAGGATCTAGGACTATGGAACACACTACAACGCCCGGAAGGGCTCTAGCAATCGCTGCCGGCGTGGTTTTCCTCGCTGGTACTTTGGGGATCTTGTTTGAAGACGTGCTGCTCAAAGGGGCCCCACTTGCCCTTAAGCACGGCCTTACGCTGGCGATCTTGGCCGGAACCATCATGGTAGGCCATCTTGCCAATTCGGCCCGTAGCGCCCGCCAGTGGGCTTCTGCGGTGGCGTTCTCGATGGTGTTCGTGATCGGGACGGTTCTGGTCGTTCTTTCGTCCGTCGGACGGCAGACGGCGGACACGATCCAGACCACGGCACAGATCGAAGCTGACGCTGGCCGGCGGGTGGCAATCACTCAGGTTCGGAACCGCGCCGTTGAAATGCTCGAACAGGCTCAGGCATCTCTGCCGGCGGCTTGCAAGGGCGGCAACGGCAAGGACTGCAAGGGCGTCAAAGCCACGATCGAGGTCTACGAGGCTTCGATCCGTGGTCATGATGCTGACTTGTCGAAGCTCGGCCCGGTGCAGGTGTCGAATGCCGATGCCGAGCAACTGGCCGCGATCCTCTCGACGCTGTTCGGGATGGACAAGGCCAAGGTCAAGGCCGGTGCCGTTCTGCTTACCCCGTTCGCGATCGCGCTGTTTTTGGAGTTCGGCGTCATCGTGTCGTTCGGGTTCGCGTTCCGGCATCGTCCGGTTTCTTCGGTTGCCACGGTTTCCAAAGTTTCCGCCCCTGTCTTGGCCGCCCCGGTGGTCACGGAAACTGACGAAAACCGGAGGTTGCTTCAACGGGTCGGCCGGCCGCTCACGAACAACGAATTTGCTGCATTGAAGGGCGTCACTAAAGGAGAGGCTTCAAAGCAGGTGAGCGAGCTGGTAGCGGCTGGGATGGTTTCCCGCCGCCGGGTCGGCAAGGAAGTGGCAATCACTCTGAACTGAACTCTGGAAACTTTAAGCCCTCGCCGGCAACTCTGGCGAGGGCTTTTTTTTTGTCCACTGGTCGGAGCGGGGTCAACTACCGGGATGAGTTTGTGCAGCGGTGTTGTCGTCGAGCACTGAGAGGCGAGCGAACGGGACTTCGACCGCTCCGCCGCCGCTGAACTTCCCGTCGAGCCGCACGACCGCCTTGGTGCCCGTCACTCGCATTACACGGCCAGTGCATGACGTTCCGAAGATGTCTATCGTCACTTTGCTGCCCTTCCTGATCGTGAGCTTCGTCGGGACTTGATCGTCAGCAGGAGTCGATTTCATGCGGTCGAGAGAGTCAGGATCGAGAGTTCCGATTGCCCGATAGACGATGGCGCGGCCAGCTTCGGAGTTGATCTCGTTGGGCGTGACCGTGGCCGTATCAGGGACCATGACGTAGCCGGGGGCAACGAGCCTAATACGCTCCACAACGTCGCCGCCCTTGAGCCTGCGTTCAACGTAGCTAGGGGCCTCCATCTCTACACAGTGCCTCTTGTAGATCCTGCGGGCTGTCTCGACGGAGATCGTTGCCGCTTGGTGGACGCGGTATTGTCGCTGCATTTGCCTTCTCCATGAAGTAACGCAGCACGTCGATTGGAACTCTGACGGCGGTTGCATCTGTTGCTTCCGCCATCCGTATTGCTTGTTCTGCGGTGTGGGACTGGTAGGACATCAGTTCAGCTTCACGCTGACAGACCCGCGCGCCGTGGTCATGCCGTCGTCGATCGACGTATCGAAGTAATGGAGAATGCCGAGCCCAACGATGAGATTGGTGGCAGGCACCGCATAATCGATACCGCCGCCGATGACCCAGAGTTGATCCGTGGTGCCGGCGCGCGTGACCGTCTCCCCATCGTTGACGGATCCGGTGAACCGAGCCCAGGCCACGCCTGCGGTGACGTAGGGCATGACGTTCCCGACCTCGTAGCCGAGCTTGCCGCGAAGGCTCATGATCCAGTCGTTAGCGATGCGAATGCTCACTTCTTCCGCCGTCTCGGTGAAGTTCGCAGCGCTCAACGTCGCATCGATCTCAGCGCCGATGATGAGGCCGTTGATGTTGGCCGCATAGCCAGCATGACCGCCGCCGTTCCATCCGGCGAAGTCGCTTTCATCGGTGAGCTGCGAATAGCCTGCATGAGCACCGATGTAGGCACCCGCAAACGGAGACTTGTAGATGGTGACGGCCTGAGGCTGAGCCGGTGCAGGCCCGCCCTTGTCGGCGGCGGTGGCAATCGTGGCGAGCGAAAAAACTGCGGCGGCAGTGAGCGTGCCGATGATGAAGGTAGAGGGTTTCATATGCGTGGTCCTTTCTTGGGACGTACCCGTTTCGAAGATTTCTGCCGGATACGCTCGGACACGCTAATTTTCTTGGGACGCTTGATAGGCTTGCCGTCCTTCATGGAATAGCCGGATAGCTTGATGCCTTTGAGCTTCATGCGACCAACCGGAGATGCACCGGCTCTCCCCCGTCTCCATCGTCGTCTGGGTCTCCTTCTGTCAGAGCAGCAGACAGATACTCAATCGCTGCAAGGCACAGAGCCGCGAACGCATCGCCTTCGTCAGTGAGGCGGCGAAGCTCAGAAACAACGTGGTCGAAGTCTTCGTCGGTCATGATCCAACATCCTCCGTCTCTGTCTCTCCGCAGATGCAAGGATCAGGAGGGAAACACACCGCTATCTCTGGAACAGCTATCGTTCCATCCGGCATTTCGAGATGACCGGGGCTCGACTCTGCCGCGATGCAGAGTTCTGGCGACGTTTCGAAATAGTGCGTCTCTCCGCTTGGGAGAGTTAGGGCTATGACCCAGGCTAGGGAGAGGGCGGGGATCATGCGAAAACGTCCTCCCGCTCCGTTGGCGTAACCTGAGAATTGACGGCGTGGATCTGACGGGGAACGCCTGGAACGAACGGCTGGCGAGGGCGCGGCGCGGTGAAGAACCGGCGATGATGGTCCTCGCAATAGCTCGATCCGGGAATCTTCTTGCAGCCGCAGAAGCCGAACCCTGGCTGCTTAGGATCTCCGTACGGCGCGCGGCAGTGGTGCGCTTCCAAGTCAGCGAACATAACCAGCGGACCTTTCGGCACGTCCTCAATTGGAAGCGGTGTTGCGTCTCCGAAGATCAGGCGCTGTTGTACCGTCTCGGCTTTCATGGGCTTGGCTTTCTTGGACCGCGCGAACTTGTGCATGGCCTTCGACGCCTGCCGTTGGCGATCTTCGCGTGCATCTTTCGCCTGATGGCCCGCGAGACCCAGCCGGTGAGCTTTGCCGATCACGGCGTTGCGAGTGACGCCGCCAATGCGAGCGGCGATATATCCGCCCGAATGTCCAGCGCGCCACATCTCGGTAAGCATTTCAACGCGCTCTGCGCTCCATGTTGTTGAGCCTCGGATCATGCCTCGTCCCCCATCATGCGGCGGCTGCGTTCGGTGAGCTTGCGGTCTGGGACCGTCGCCATCTTCGCGTTGAATTGCTCTTCGGTCAGGCCAGCGACAGGGACGTAAACGTCAGGCTTGGTCTTTTCCTTCATCGACTGCTTGAAGGCTTCGACCATTGCGTTGACAGCGGCCTTTTGCTCCGGTGTTGGCTCCGGCCACGTCTCGGCATGGAACGGCGCGTTAACGACTGGATGGATCTTTGCAGCCGCTAGGCGGCACGCCTGGACGCATTCTCCGATGGTCGGGAACCACGGGCTTTCGCGGTCGCGAATGATCGCCTTTGCCGCCGCAGCGAGAACGTTAGGAGCTGTTCCTTGAAGCGCCTCGGCAGCGTCCTTAAGCCACTCGTTTTGCTCGTCCTGATCTTCCATCTGAAGGCGGAAGTGAAGGCTCATTTTTGCGATGAACTGGTCAGGCGTCATGGCCCATCTCCTTGAAGCGAGCGCGGATCTGGGTCGCGGTGAATCGGCCTGAGCTTTTGGCCTGCGGTTTTGGCGCTGTCGGCTTGGCCTTCAGCGTGCTGGCCGTTTTGGACCACCACGGCAGAACGCTCGTGATGACTTCCCCCTTTGCCCGCTTGGTTTCGAGAACCGCGAAAGCCTCCTTCATCGCTTCGCCGCCGTGGATCAGCATCGTGTTTCGCAACCACGTCTCGGCTGGCCCTCGATCGGCCTCGCCGCCGCCCATCGCTCGCATGACCTCAGCGAGCAAGACATCCGTGGCCCCGTTGAAGGCTCGCTTGCATTCCAAAAATTCATTCGAGCCTGCCGGCCGCTCAGCAGCTTGCTCAGACTGAGCGGGTGTAATTATTTCTGTTTTTGAATCTGTATCTGTATCTGTCTCTGTATCTGGGGGCGTTGCTGTAACCGTTACAGCGGCGTTACACGGCGTTTCATTCACAGTTTCATCTTGCGTTTCAGGCTGTTGCGATTTCTTCGCGCGGTGCTTGCGAACGCGGTCGAGGCTGTCGTCGCTCTTCCACTGCCGCTTGGACCAGTTGTGAGGCTCCAGCTTTTTGCCCGGCAGCACGTCGATCAATCCGGCTAGGATCAGGTCATCTATTTTCGACTGGATATCATCGACCGATAGCCGGAGAGAGAACGCCATATCGCGAACCGCCGGCAGCTTGCCGCCGTGCTTCGACGCAATGGCGAGGATGTTGATCCATGCCCGGAATAGCTCGGGCGAAAGCAGCTGGACTTTCGGGTCGTCCAGTATCTCGTCGTAGATGCGGAACCATCTCGTCATGACCGGACCCCTGTGGAATAGCGCTTGACACGCTTGATTCGCGGGGCCTGTTCGTGTATGTTTTTCATCGTAACGCCTTTCATCTTACCGGATGAATCCAAGCCCTCAGAGCTTTGCCCGCTCTGGGGGCTTCATCGTTTGGTGTCGTCACAGTGCAGGGCGGACGGGCGTCTAACACTGGGCAGGAGATACCCAGGACATGCGTGCAGGGAACACGCAGTCACGCCCGCCCGGCGCTGTGACGGGGCGGATACGCATGACGCAACGGTACGCTAGCGGTGGTCCCGCGCGACCCTTGCGAGCCGCGCGGGTGCTCAGTCATCGACGGCCGAGGTAGGCATCGATAGACGTTGCTTCGCTGATCGATTTGGTAAGCTCAGAGAACGCCACGTCCTCAACGATGTCCGCACGATCTATCTTGATCTGGAACCCGACCGCGCCTTGCCCGACCTTGTACCTGATGAACACCGGCACCTTGAACGCGGCCCCCCGGAAGTAGACCGGGATGCCAAGCGTCATGGTCTCCGGCAGCGGGCCGCTGGAGCCCTTCTGTTCGGTGCGCTCGTCGTAGGCCAGCTTCACATCGCCGTTGGGCTGGTAGACCACGCTGTCGAACTCGACGCGCTTTGACGCCTTGAACGACCGAACGATGTCGAGCAGCCGCGCGGCGTCAGGCTCGACAATATCGGCGCGGCATTCCTCGATGAACTCCGCGAACTCGGATTGTTTGAGCGGCTGGCTGCACACCTTGCGCCAACGATCCCAATTCTCGGAGTAGCGCACGGCGTATGTGGCAGTATGCCCGCCGTGGTTAGCCGACTTCGGCCCGTGGTAGTCGATGACCGCTGTGATTTTGGCCGCGCCGCCGGACAAGAAGCCAGGCTCAGCGAACACGCGCGTGTCGTCATTCTTGAAGCGGTTGACATAGGCCACGAAGCTGTCGCGGTCGTGCAACGTGACGCCCTGCCTAACGCGTGACGGCATCAGCGGATCGACGCGCTCAGCCTTGTACCCTTCGGGAATGACGACCAAGCTCCCGCCATCCGGCAGGTCATGGCGCGGCGCTCGCGCGGCAACGGCGTCGAGCGCCGTCTTGAGATCGTTATCGCTCATGGCTTACCCCTTCACCGTTCGGAGTTCGCCGGTATTGTCGTCCACGACTTCACGCAACGGCAGGCGCGGTTGGTTCGGATCGTTCCGCATCAACGTGCCGTCCGGCGTGAGGAAGAACGTCGTAGTGGGGCGGTCGTGCTCGGGCACGGTCGCGTCCATCTTGGCGTCAAGCTCGACGGACCCGCGCCCCGTGGGGCTGACCTTGATCGTGAGCTTGAGAGCCCCAGGCTTGCGGGTTTCGCGAGCAGCGCGGACTACTTCGTAGACCTTGGCGGTAAGCTCACGGAGGAAGTATCCGTTTTCCAGCTCTCCCAGGATGTCCGTGAACGGCCTTCCTTCAATGTGTTCCATGGTTTTCCTCGGCTAATAGTTTGGCTCACCCGGCCTGATGACTGGGTGTGGAACGCGGACGCAACTGAACGGAAACTCTGGGGACTGACGGAAACTGAACGCTTACGCGGCGGGCTGGTACGCGGCCCGCTGCTTAGGGTGTGGACGCCAGTCCCGGATATATGCTCTGATTCTGTCGGCGGTCCCCGTGGTGACGTCGCCACCAGCGCGGAGGCGCTTGATTAGACCGCGCTCGCCTGCCGCTTCCACACCGAATTTGGTCACGCTTACCCCGCTGATGGCGAGGAAGCGATCAATCTCCTGCAAAAGCTGGTCTTTGGTGCTCATGACCCGAACACTAGTGCAATGCTTAGGCCGTGTCTAGATGCGTCGTGCGCAGGCTGTTGCGTTCTCGCAACTTTTGCACAGGCAACAGTGAGGTGTGTGCAAAATCTTTAACTCCCGGCTTGACACGTTAAACGGATTGAACGATTGTTGGTGCCATCACCGGGGCGGCGCTGACCGACAGTCCCCCTGCCAGGACAGCAAGGGTTTTCATTGGCCCTCTCCATCCGCCCCGGTGGCCATTTTAACAGGAGGCGAAATTGTCTGAACCAACCGGACGGCCGGTCATCGTGACCACGGAATATCGCGGCGTGTTTTTCGGCTACGCGACCGACACGAGCGGCGACACGATCACGCTCACTAACGCCCGCAACTGCATCTATTGGAGCGCCAAAACTGGCGGCTTCATGGGGCTCGCGTCGAAGGGGCCAGGCGCTGGCTCCCGCATCGGTGAGCGCGTCAAAAGCATCGAGCTTCGCAAGGTGACTTCGGTTGTCGAGATGACCTCAGACGCTGTGGCCGCTTGGGAGAAGGAGCCGGCCCATGTCGGGTAACGGGTCTGGGTCTGGGTCCGGGGACGGGTCCGGGTACGGGTACGGGTACGGGTACGGGTCCGGGTCCGGGGACGGGTACGGGTACGGGTCCGGGTCCGGGGACGGGTCCGGGTACGGGTACGGGTCCGGGTACGGGTCCGGGTC
>LNFM01002302.1_pt1 | contig 40282 bp, 37 predicted proteins | sample 596031 | NCBI WGS metagenome assembly LNFM01 (sample SAMN04254537, study PRJNA301005) | activated carbon metagenome | isolation source: dual media filters at the Ann Arbor, Michigan drinking water treatment plant | place: USA: Ann Arbor | reverse complement strand
GACGAGCTGTTGACCCCTCGAATTGATTGATTGATTGATTGCCCTCCCGTTGCCCTCCGATCGCCCCCGATTGCCCCCCCATATTGATGGCTCGATCGGATCTCCCGACCTCACCCGCCATGCGTACCGCACCTCCGCGCCTCTCCTCCCTGTGTCCGCGCCGCTGCATCGTCGCGGCATTGTTGGTCCCGCTCTGGATCGCCGGTCCGGCGCCGGCCCGCGCGGCCCCGGCGGCCGCGCCCTCGGCCCCCGACGATCGCCAAGCGGCGCTCGAGCTCGACGCGCAGGCGAATGCTGCCTACGAGGCGGGCGCCTATGAATCGGCCGCCCGGCTCTTCCAACAGGCCCACGAGCTGACCGGCGATCCCAACTATCTGTACAACATCTCGGCGTGCTACGATCGATTGGGCCGGCTCTCGGATGCGCTCGAGGCCCTCGAATCATTCGCGCAACAGGTCCCGGATTTCGACGCGAAGGTGATCGAGAAGAAGCGCCGCAGCCTCCAGATCCGCATCGAGAAGGAGTCCCGCGAGGCGACCCGCGGCGACGAGACCGCGCCGACGCAGGATTCGACGCGACCCGCCGCCGCGTCGTCGTCGCCGGCGTCGCGGCCCGACGATGATTCCGGCGAGCGTCGGCACCCGCACGCGATGGACGCGGCGGGGGGCACACTGCTCGCGCTGGGCGGCGTGGGCCTCATCACCGGCCTGGGTCTCGGGCTCGCGTCGCGGCGGAGCGATCGTCGCGCCGAGGACGCGTGTGCGGACGGAGCCGAGGGGGCGCTGTGCCCGAAGAGCGCCGAGGGGGATCTCGACAAGGCGAAGTCCTTCGCCCTCGGGGCGGACGTCGCCTTCGGGGTCGGCGGCGCCCTCGCTGTCGCCGGCGTGACGATGCTCGTGGTGAGCGCGGTGCGAGCCAAGCGCGGCCGTGCGGGCAACTCGGCCCTCGCGCCCGCCGCCAGCCCCCACGGGGCCGGGCTGGCGTGGATCGGACGATTCTGACGCGACCTACCAAGCAATGGGGAAGGGCGGCCCGCCCTTCGTCGCGGGTGAACGCTTCGCGTTCCTCCGCAACTCAGTCCCCGGCGACCGGGACGTAGGTCCCGTCGACGGTGCCCTCGACGATCTGGAGCGCTCCGGTGGTCTCCTCGGTCTTCACATCGAAGTCCAGGACCCCGGACGCGCCCTCCACGTCGATTCGCTCGCCCGCGCGCAGCTGCAGCAGACCCACGCTCCAGCCCGACTCGGTCAAGGGCACGTCGACGGCCCCCCGGGCGAGGTGTCGAACGCCGCGGGCGACCGTCTGACCGTCGAGCCCGTCTTCGTGGGCGAGCGCCCACACCGCGCCCATCGCGACGAGCCACATCGCATCATACGAATGCGCGGTGAAGGTGAAGTCGCCCGGATCCTGGCCGTATTCGGCCGTGAACGAGTCGCGGAAATTCTGATAGATGAACCCCGACGGCAGCGCGGGCCCGACCGCGCGGATCCGCGTGAACAGCCGACTGCCGCTGGCGTCGGCGAACACATCCGCGTTCGCGCCGCCCTGCACGAAATAATAGAACAGCTCGTCGCCGTACTCCGGGCTGTCCGTGGCCTGGGTGACGAACCCGCGACAATCGCCGACCTGGCCCAGGAACACCACGGCCTGGAACGACGACGCCATCGATCCCACCAGCGCGATCTGCTCGATGCGTGAGGCCTCGTTCCCGTTCTCGAACACGAACTGCGTCGCTGCGCCGCCGAGCTTCGACCAGGTCTCGACGAACGGTCCTGCGGTGCCCTCGCCGAGCGATCCGTTCTCGCGGATGATCGCGACGTTCGTGCTGGCCGGGGGCGACCGCTTCGCGAGGTCCTCGGCGATGGCGCTCCCCTGGGGACCCGACGACGGCGCCGTGCGCCACAGCAGGCCCGGGTCCTCGTCGGTGGCGTCCACGGTGTCCAGGCCTGCCAATGATGCCCCCGACGCCGACGGCGACATCACCATCGTCGTCGGCGCGGCCGGGGCGATGACGTCGGTATAGACCTGCTGCGTGTCCTCCGACGACATGGGGCCCATCACGGCCGGGACCCCGAGCGTTTCGACCAGCCACGTCGTCGTTGCGATCGCAGCCTCGGGTCGCTCGAGCGCGTCGCCGTAGGGATTGTCGGCCCCGCCCTGGACGTCGCAATGCACGATCCCGAACGTGCGGCCGTCGACGCCGCCGGACCCGTTGATGATCCCCGCGGCGAGGTCCATGCTCTGCTCGCGCGCGGCGTGGGTCGTCTCGCTGTGCTCCGCGAGCGAGCCGAACACGATGCGCTCGCGGTGTGCGTCGAGATCGGTCCACAGGTCCTCGGGCAACGTGAGGCTGCACCGCGGATCCGGCACGACGTCGACGCACGCCCCCATTTCGCACTGTGAGCCGAACCCCACCCAATCGCGGCAGTCCTGGTTCGAGGTGCACTCGCCCGCGGGCTCGCAGAATCCATCGGCCCTGCAGACGGCGCCCGGGCCGAAGGCGCCGATGCACGGCTCGTCCGACGCGCACTGCTCGAGGTCCAGGTTCGAGAGGCTGCAGCCGGTCGAAATCAACAGGAGGGCACGAACGATCGAGGAGACGCCGAGGGGGGAGGTCTTCATGTTTGGGGGCACGACCGCGGGACGGTCGAGGGCTGGAATGGGAGCGGAGCCTACGCCCGTCGGTGGCCGAAAAGCCAGTCCGATGGGCGCTGCAATCGCGCGCGGCGACGGCGCGATTGGAGGCACCTCGCGAGCGCGAGGCGCCGTGTCCGCGCCCGTCGCGACAGGTGCAATCCGCGTAGGGAGGCTCGCTGGATTTCTCCCGCCGCGGTCGCCGTCACGACGGTCCGGCCCGCTCGCGGACGCGCACGCGACGTGTTCTTTCGGCGTCACGCGGGCCCGAGCAGGTCCCAACGATTGCCGGCGATGTCGCGGAACACCACGACGCGCCCGTACGCCTCCGTGCGCGGCTCGGTGACGAGCTCGACGCCGGCGGACCGCAGCCGCGCGAGCGCAGCGTCGAAGTCGTCGACGCGCAGGAAGAGGCCGACGCGCCCCGCGAACTGCTCGCCCGTCGCGGCGCGCTGCGCCGGTCCATCGGCCTTGGCGAGGAGGACCCCGGTCTGGGCCCCGGGCGGTCGCACGACCACCCAGCGCTTGGCCCGCCCATCGTTGGTGAGCGAGGCCGAGTCCTCGACGAGCTCGAAGCCGAGGACCTCGACGAAGAACGCGATCGCGGGATCGTAGTCGTCGACGATCACGGCGACGAGCTGCAGGTGGGCCATGGGGGGGAGCGTACCGCAGGCCGTCGTGCCCCATCGGCACTCCTTCTCGGCGATCGCCGCCCCCTGACATCGATTCCCGACCCGCGGCTTAAACCGAACCGCGACCCGTGGCACTGCCAGCGTCGATGCCACGCCGTACGCCGTTGTTCCCCCGTCCGACGCTCGTCCTGCTCGTCGTGCTCGCGGCCGCCTGCGACCAGGGCGATGACGCCGGGGCGCCGGCCCGGCCCGTGACGCAGGTGCAGGCGCCGGCCGAGGCGTACTGCGTCGCCGAGGTCGACGGCAAGGGGTCGCTCGACATGGAGACCGAGTACCTGCCGCACGTGGTGCAGTGCGAGAACGGTGGTGCGGGGCTCGAGGCGCTGAAGGCCCAGGCGATCGCGGCGCGCTCGGTCGCGTACTCGGCGATGGCGTCGCACGGATCGATCTGCGACAGCCAGCAGTGCCAGGTGTACTCGTGCGGCGCCGAGCCGAACGATCTGGTGCGTCGCGCCGTCGCCGAGACCGCGGGGCAGTACCTCTCGTACGGCGGCGTGCTCACGTACGGGTTCTATGTGTCGGGCGACAAGCACACCGCGGGCCCGAGCTGCGAGGGCAATCCGGGTGGACAGCTCGAGGACCTCATCACGTACAACGATGGGCTGTCCGGCACCGAGGTCGAGCAGACGGAGCTCGGCTGGATCTTCGAGCCTGGGCAGGCCGGCTATGGTCAGAACCGCGGCTGCATGTCGCAGTGGGGCGCGCGCTGCCTCGAGGGCGTGGGTCGCGACGCGCGGGGGATCCTGCGCTTCTACTACGGCGCGGACGTCGAGGTGCGCCAGGCCAGTGGCAGCTGCACGGCGCCAGCGGAGCCGCAGCCACCGGCCCCGCAGCCGCAACCACCGGCTCCGCAGCCCGAGCCCGAGCCGCAGCCCGAGCCGCCGCCGGTGCTGCCCCCGACCGACGCGTGCGGCGTGCTGCTCCCCGGCGGTTCGATCGGCCCCGATCAGGCGCTCACCTCGTGCGACGGTCGCTTCTCGTTGGTCGTGCAGACCGACGGCAACCTCGTGCTCTACCAGGCCGACGTCGGCGCGCTGTGGCAATCGCAGACCGTCGGCGACGCGCCCGGCGGCCTGTGGATGCAGGAGGACGGCAACCTCGTGCTCTACGACGTGGGCGGCACCGCGCTGTGGCACACCAGCACGCACGGCAGCTCGGGGGCCTACCTCGCGGTGCAGGACGACGGCAACGTCGTCGTCTACCGCGGCGACATTCCGCTGTGGAACAGCGGCACCTGCTGCCGATAGCGGCGTGGGGCTCGGCGGCCCGTGCGCCCGCGAACGTCGCGGCGCGCTGCGGTACAACCGAGCCCACGCCCATGTCGCACCGCGTGCACGTCCTGTTCGCTTCGATCATCGTCGCCTGCGGCTCGGGCTCGAGCCCGACCGGACAGGGCAGCACCTCCGACACCTCGGGTGCGGCGCCCGGCTCCGAGGGCGACGTGTCGTCGTCCACCGGCGACGACATCGAGCTGACCCACGGCACCGTGACGCTCTCGCTCGTGCGCAGCGAGATGCAGGCGTCCGATCCGTTCGTCGCGACCACGCGCGTGATCGCGACGCTCACCTACCGCGACTGCCTCACCGCGTTCTATGCCGCGCACCCCGAGCTCGCGCAGGGCGGGGACGAGGGCCAGACGATCTTCGGCAGCAGCCTCTTCGGCGGCGAGGCCTGGACGGATCGGCTGTGCGACGGCGGCGAGGCCACGCAGGCGTCGTGCACCGTCGAGTCGATCCTGCAGGAGCTCGGCGCGACACCGCCGCAGCTCACGGTCACCTACGCGATCACGGGCGACCTCGAGGGTCGTACGCTGCGCTTCGGGCCGTTGCCGACGACGACGACCGCGGGGTGCCCCGACGCCATCGTCCATGTCGCGGCCAAGAGCGCGGTCGCGGGCGAGGACGCCGATGGCCGCACGATCTGGGCCAGCGACAACCTCTCGGACATCGACGCGATCACGAACCAGGCGGCCGCGGTGGTGATCCGCGGCGCCCGGCTCGAGTGACGCGCGCCCGCGTCACTCGCTCGCGGTCACGTCAATCCGGACAGCGGCCCGGTGCAGTACGCCGGATCGCCGAACGTGGTCCGCTCGTCGCCGAACAGATTCAGGATCGCCACCAGCAGGTTGTTGTGCGAGGGATCCGCCAGGCCCGCGTTGCGCAGGAATCGGCCGCCGCGCAGGCCGCCGCCGCCGCCCGCGAGCAAGAAGGGCATGTCCGATTTGCTGTGCACCGGCGGCTGCGCGAGCTCGGAGCCGAAGAACACCACGCTCTCGTCGAGCAGCGTGTGGTCGCCGAGCTCGACGAGGTCCATCTGCTGCAGCAGGTACGCGTGCTGCTCGGCGTACCACGTGTAGATCTGCTCGCACTCGGCGGGTCGGAAGTTGCCGTCGTGCTGGTAGTAGTGGTGGTGCTGATCGAGCCCGAGCCACGGGAACGTGTGCTTGGCCTCGGTGTCGCTCCACTGCAGCGACGCGACGTGCGTGACGTCGCACGCCAGCGCCATCACCAGCATGTCCATCATGAACTTTCCGACCTTCGGGATCGCCTGGTCGGTCTCGGTGTTGAGGATCGAGCCGTCGTCGGCGGAGTCGAGGCCGGTCGTGGGATTGTAGTCCGAGGTGTCGACGTGCTCGGGCAGCACGCACACGTCCGTCGGGATGATCATCTGGTCGAGGGCGCCCTCGAGCTCGCGGATCTTCGTCAGGTGCTCGTCGAGCTTCTGCTTGTCGCGCGCGCCGAGCTGCTGCGCCAGGCCGTCGTACTTGCGATCGACGAAGTCGAGGATCGATTTCTTGCGGGCGATGCGGGCCGCGAGATCGGCGTTGTTGTCGGGATCGAGCGCGCCGAACAGGCTGGTGAAGATCGCCTGGGGGTCGAGCCGGGGCGGGATCGGATCGAAGGTCGCGTTGTCCTCGAAGTTGACCGCGTTGATCGGGTGCAGCAGCCCGTGCGACTTGCCGGTGCCCCAGCGCACCGCCATCTGCAGGCTCTTCTGCGGGGTGTCGGTCGCCAGCAGCGTCGCGATCACCTGGTCGATCGACGGCCCCTGCGCGTAGCCATAGTTGGGCTGCTGCGTGGTGCCGGTGAGCCACGCGATGATGCCGGCCTGGTGCTGCTCGCCCTGCGCGGACGTCATGCTCATGCCGTCGACGACGAGGAGCTTGTGCCGGATCGCCTCGAGCGGCGCGAGGATCGGGCTCAGGGTGAACTCGGTCTCGGTGCCGGTCGGGCGCCAGCGGTTCTCGCCGGCGCCGTTGTCGATGACGGTGCCGCCGGGCGTGTACACGGTGACGAACCGCTTGCTCGGGTCGGCGGCCGAGGCCCGCTTGCCGCCGCCCATGATCTCGAGCCAGGGCAGGGCGATCGCGATGCCGCCGGCGCCGCGCAACACGGTCCGTCGGCTCAGGGTCGGGCGTTTGATCATGATCATGGCTCCCCCGCGGGCATGCCGAGGAATGCGTCGGTCTGGGTGAGCGCGAGGAGCAGCGCGCGGACGTCGTAGCCCGACTCGGTGAAGGCGGTCTCGACCGCCGTCTGCACGCAGGCGTCGGCGGAATCGTGGGTGCGGCCGTAGGCGAAGTTGGCCCAGTGCTGGGCGAAGCAGGCGTGGGTCTCGGGGGCGGCGGCGATCTTGCGCACGAGCTCGACCGGCCCGTCGATCGTGCCCTCGGTGCCGGGCACCGAGCCGCTGGCGTCGATCGTCACGCCGTTCTCGGTGTCGCGCCACAGGCCGACGGCGTCGTAGTTCTCGAGCGCGAGGCCGACGGGATCCATCGCCATGTGGCACGGCGTGCACGCCGGATCCTCGCTGTGCCGCGAGAACCGCTCGCGCGCGGTGGCGCCGGAGTCGGGATCGGGCGGTTTGATCTCGGCGAGCACGTCGCCGCTGGGCAGCGGGATGGCATTGCACATGATCTTCTGCACGAGGAACGAGCCGCGCACGACCGGGTTGGTCTCGTTGGAGTGGATCGTGCCGGCGACCACGCCGGCATGGGTGAGGACCCCGAGCCGCTGGGTGGTGTCGAGCGCGACCTGCTGGAACTCCTCGCCCACGACCCCGTCGACGCCGTAGTACTCGGCGAGCGCGGCGTTCATGAACGTGTACTCGGCGGTGAGAGCGTCGGGCCAGGTGCCGGTGCCGTCGAAGATCGCGTGCTCGAGGAAGCGCTGGGTCTCCTCGCGCATCAGCGCCCCGATCGCCCCGGAGTACTTGGGGTAGCGGACGTCGTCGCGCTCGAGCGCGGCCAGGCCGCTGATCGGCAGCAGGTTGTCGAAGAAGAACCGCACCATCGGGCGGGCGCGGGGATCGTCGAGCATGCGCTCGGCGTGGGCGCGCACGTCGCTGGCCGACGACAGCGCGCCGGCATCGGCGGCGGCGCGGAGCTCGTCGTCGGGCATCGTGCCCCACAGGAAGTATGACAGCCGCGTCGCCATCTCGTGATCGGTCGGGCGCACGCGGCCGTCGCCGTCGAGGCGGCCGTGCTCGACGCGGTACAGGAAGTCGACCGACTGCAGGATCATCTCGAGCACGCCCGCGATGCTGACCGCGAAGGTCGCGTCGGCGCGCAGGGTCTGTTGCAGCGCGACCAGCTCGTCGAGCTCGTCGTCCTGCAGCGGCCGTCGATAGGCCCGCGGCGCTAGATCGGCCAGCAGCGTGCGCACGCACTCGACCTCGGTCGCGTCGGTGACCGTCGCGGTGCACGGCGCGAGGGCTGCGAGCCGCTCGGGCGTCTCGGTGGCCCGGATCGCGACGGACTCGGCCACGGCGCCGTACTGCTCGACGAGCAGGCTCGACACCGGCTGGGCGTCGGCGTCGTTGCCGAAGCCGTTGCCGATTTCTTCGCTGGGGAACGCGTTGCCCGGCAGCGTGTCGTCGCCGAGCAGATCGCGGACGGTGTTGTTGTACTCGAACCGGGTGAGTCGGCGCAGCGTGGCGCGATCGACCAGGCTGCCGTCGTCGCCCTCGCATGCGCCGATGCCCGTGTCCTCGCCATCACCCGTGCTCGCGGAGTCGCCCCCGCCGTCGCTCCCCCCGCTGCCGTCGCCGGCGAGGCCCGAGTAGCAGCCGCCCACGAGCACGCAGGCGACCACGCCGCTGCAGAGCTTCGACATGTTGCTAGCGTCGCGGCGCGCCGCGATGCTGTCAACGCGCGCGCATCGTCGCTACGCCGTCTCGACGACGACGAGACCGCGATCGTGCGAGCTGCGGTACGCAATCGACGCAACGACGACACCGTCCGTGCACAGCCCATCGTCAGCGTCTGTCGTCGGCGTGAGGGCGCGAACGATGGCTGCTGCAACGCGTCGAGGTGCTCGGTGGCTGGTGCCTCGCGCCCCCGTCGATCACGGCGACGAGCTCAACCCACGCGGACGACGAGCTTGCCGTGCGCGCCCCGGCCGAAGTGCCGGAACGCCTCCGGGACCTCGTCGAGCGCGTAGACGCGATCGATGACCGGCGTGAGCGTCCCGGCCTCGAACCGCTCGATCAGCGCCGCGAGCCCGTGGTTCGGCTTCGCGATCGACAGGCGCATGCGCTTGCCCTGCCGCCACGAGATCCACGGCCCGACGACGACGAGCTGCAGGATGCGACCCGGCGCGCCGCCGAGCATCACGTAGGTGCCGCCGCGTCGCAGGGCCCGCGCGTACGCGAACATCGAGCGGTGCGCGGTGACATCGAGGATGAGATCGTAGCGGCTCGCCTCGCGGGCGAAGTCCTCGCGGGTGTAGTCGAGGACGCGATCGGCACCGAGCGCGCGCATCGTGTCGAGCTTGTCGGTGCGATCGACCGCGGTGACCTCGGCGCCGATGGCCCGGGCGATCTGGATCGCGAACGTCCCCACGCCGCCGCCGCCGCCGTTGATCATCACGGCGTGGCCGGGTTGGATCCCGCCGTCGTCGACGAGGCCCTGCTCCGCCATGCAGCCGGCCTGGGGCAGCGCAGCCGCCTGCTCGACGCTCATGCTCGGTGGCTTGCGGGTCCACGCGGCCTCGGGGGCGACGGCGAGCTCGGCGAAGCCGCCCCAGCGGTGCGCCGAGAGATCGCCGAAGACTTCGTCGCCGGGCGCGAACCGGGTCACGCGGTCACCGACCGCCTCGACGTGACCGGCGACGTCGGCTCCGAGCACGCGGTGCCGCGGTCGCAGCAGGCCGTGCGCGAGGCGGAACGCTCGCGGCGTGCCGGTCAGCAGGTCCCAGTCCCACGAGTTCAGCGATGCCGCGCGCACGCGCACCAACACGTCGTCGGGGGCGGGCGACGGCGCGGGGACGTCCTCGAGGCGCAGGACGTCGGGGGAACCGTAGCGATCGTGGACGACGGCCTTCATGATTCGGCGCGCGCGGGCGTTTGGTCGGTCGCTCGCGCGGGCTCGGTACCCGCGCCGCGCGGGGGTTCTTCCCTGGTCGACGCGGTGTCGCCCCGGCTCACTTGCGGACGGTCGAGCGAAGGTCCTCGAGGACCTCGTCGAGGTCGACGTCCTCCTGCCACTCGATCAACACCTCGAACTCCTCGTCGATCGCGTCCTCGAGTTCGTCGGCCCGGTCGTCGTCATCGTCGTCCTTGGCCCTCTCGAAGCGGACGATCTGATCGTTGAGCGTCCCGTAGCGGTCGACCGCCTCGATGATGACCTCGAGCAGCTCGGCGGCCTGCTCTGAATCGTTCGGCTTGGTCATCTGCGGGAAGTAGGTCGCCAGCTTCTCGATGCTTCGCACTCGCTTGCGGAAGTCATGGAACGCGACCGCGTTGCTGGCCTTCGTCAGCTTGCCGATCTCCGGGACGTCGGCGAGATCCCGGCTGGCCTCGTCGAGCAGCTCGCGCTGCAGACGGGCGAGGTTCTTCAGCCCAGACAGCTTCGCGTCGGGTTCGAGTCCTGCCTCCTGCCAGTAGAATCGGGGCTGATCGTCCTTGGGCCGGTCGTGCAGCTTCGTCGACGACGGAGCGCCGAGGTACGCCGAGAGCTCCTGCTGATGCTCCGACGCGGCGTACACGTCGGACCAGCCGCGCAGCTCGTCGCGCAGCTCGGCGACCTCGTCCTCGTCGTAGACCGCGTCGGTCGGATCGACGACGTCCTGGACGTCGAAAAGGTCCTTGAAGTGACCCATCGTCTCGTAGCCGACGTCGAGTTCGTCGCGGACGTCCTTCCACTTGTCCCCGTGCTTGCCGGGCTTGTACGCGAACGCGAAGAGATCGACGAAGTCACGCAGCTTGCCGATCTCCTTGCGCAGCTGCTTGGTCTCGTGGGGAAGCACGTCGTCGTCGACCAACTCGAGGCCGACCCGAACCACCTCGAGCTGCGCCGGCACGGTCGCGAGCGCCAGTGCCCCATAGCTGCTCGCCGAGCTGCCATCGCCCTTGCCGATGTCGAGCTGGTCCCAACCCTCGTCGCTCGGCTCGCCACCGGTGCTCGGGGCGCAACCGAAGAGGTAGACGAGGCAGCACGAGGTCAACGCGGTGAGCTTCGACATGGCTGCCGCCGCTCTGCAACCCTCGGGCCAGCCGATTCCCTCGGGCGCCGAGTGCCCGATGGCTAGGGCGGTGGCCACTCGCCGAAGGCGTCATCGGCCGCGATCAACTCGGAGACGACGGCGCCGACGCCCTCGTGGGTGACGACGAGACCCCGACCGTCGGGTCGCCACGCGATGGCTTCGCCAGACTCGGTCGCAGCATCGGGGAGGGTCACCGCGCAGGCCGTCGTCCCGTCGAAGGCGGGACTCCACGGTCCATACAGCGCCGAGAGCGTGGTTCGCACCGCGAGCACGTCGTCCTGGAGTGCAGCGCCGGTGACGGGACCCTGGGCCACGATCGTACCGGCGGGCTCCAACGTACGGATGGCGTCCGGGGACAAGGGCTGCCGCGCGCGGAACACCTCGGTCTCGGATGCGTCTCGTTGCGCCTTCACGATGACGAACACGTCGCCGCCGGGGTCGAGCACGAGGGCCTCCGCGTTCCGCGGCCGATCCGGATAGCGCAGTCGGAATCGCTGGGGCTCGCCTGCGATCACCGTTCCGGGTGCCTGCCCCACCAACGAGGGCAGCGGGACCCTCACGATCGCCACCTCCGGGCGCGAGAGATCGTTGTCGCCGATGTCGGCGAGCCACGCGACCTCCCGCCCATCGTCGAACACCTCGAGCGCGAGGTCCTCGGCATCGACCACGCTCCCCGTGGGCAGGACGACGGTCGCCAGCAGGATTCCCGTCGGGCTGACCGCGAACAGGCGACCGTCGTCTCCGTCGTTGTGCAGCCACAACACCTCCGCGGCAGACCCACCGATTCCGATCCCCGACGCTTCCGCGATGACACTCGGAAGTGTCGTCAACGTGACGTGCTCGGGACGAGCGCAACGGGGTGCATCGGTCGCCTCGGTCCCACAGGCGCTGGCTAGCGTCGTTGCCAGGAGGCAGCGTCTCATCGAGAACTCTGCGGACCGTACCACGCCGCGTCCTCGCGGGCGCACGCGAGCTCGGCGAAGCCGCCCCAGCGGTGCGCGAGCGTGCCGTCCGCGATCGACCTCGCATCACCCCGGCAGGGTTGCCGCGTCGACACGATCGAGGTACCGCTCGAGTCGCGGCCGCGCCGCGATGCGCTCGGCGCCGTGGGCGACCGTCGGCAGGCGCAACGAGTGCAGCTGCGCGAAGAGGCCGAGGTCCGCGACGCTCGGGTGTTCGCCGACCCAGAAGCCTTGCTCGGGCGCGCGCGCGTCGAGGGTGTCGAGCACGCGATCGATGCGCTCGTACGCGGCTTCGAGCCCGCCGCGCAGGAAGTCGCGCTGGACCAGCTTCTTGATCGTGCCGCGCCGCACGGCGTTGGCGACCAGGCTGCGCAGCGGCGCGGGCACGGCCCCGAAGAACGCCCCGCGCGGCACCGGCCAGCCGCGATCGTCGGCCCACCGCGCCGTGAGCACGTGGGGGTACAGCGCGGTGTCGGCGAACTCCTCCCACAACCACGCCTCGGCCTGGCCGCGCGCATCGAGGCCGCGGAGCATCGTGCCGGGCGCGAGCGCCTCGATGCGATGCAGGATGCGCGTCGAGTCGGCGACGTTCTCACCGTCGACGACGAGCACCGGCAGCTGCCCCAGCGGGTTCAGCCGCTTGAGCTTCAACATGTCGACGTAGTGCTTCTCGTAGGGGAGCTTCGCGAGGGCCAGCGCCCGATCGATCTGCAGCACGAACGGCGAGAAGGAGGACCACCGGGGGAGCTCGGTCTTCGCCGGGAAGTCGCAGAGCAGGAGCGTCGGCATGGCGCCGACGGTACCCCAGGCCGGTGGGCGAACGGCGCGGGGGGCCGCGGCCGCCGAACCGCGGCCCAGCTCGGGCAACATGCCGGGCGTGCCCCGCCCCATGGCATGGCTGCGGTGCGGCGCTGCGACGACGCCGCCTCGCAGGCGCTGTCCGACTACGCGTACCTGTCGATGATCATCAGCGCGTTCACGGTGATCCCGGCGGTGCTCACGATCGCGGGGCTCGTGCTCGCGGTGCGGGACGTGTCGCGATGGAGGCGGGCGCGCACGGCGGAGCGGTCGCGCTAGCCGCGGCCGCACGGGCCGCACGACCAGGTCGGGGCCGGCTCGGGTCGGCGGTGCCGCGGCTTCGCGCGCGGCTTCGACTCGGCGGCGACGAACGTCGTCGACGGATCGCGGGTCACCGCCTCGGGGCTGCCGGTGAACGCGAGCGCGGTGGTCGTGGTGCGATCGCGCAGGCGCCCGCGCGGGGCCGAGGCCGACGCCTCGATCGCGGCGCCCTGGTCCAGCGCGGTCGCGGTCGGCGGAGCGGTGCTCGGGGCCGCGCTCGCGGGCGCCTCGACGCGCATCGCGGCGCGCACGGGGGCGGCGTCCGGGACCGCCTCGGCGACGCCCGGCGCGGGCGCCGACTCCGGGGTCGCCGCGGCCGGGTCACATGCGGGCACGAGCAGCGCGGTGGTTCCCAGGCAGGCGCGGAGCGAGGCGAGCAGCGCGGGCGGCAGGTGCATCTGGGGAGGAACGCGCGGGGCGGCCGATCGACCTACAGCAGTTCAGGGATCGCGACGGACGCACGTCCGTGATTGACGCCCTCGACGGCGGGCTCGACGATCGCCGCGGTGCCACCGAGGATCGTTCGTGCGCAGTGGCTCTCCGTGATCGTGCTGGCGTTGGGCTGCAATCGCGCGGGCGCGCCACCCACCGACGCGCCAGCCACCACGCCGAGCCCGGCGCCACCGTGTGCAGCGCTCGAGCTCGAGCCCACCGTCGTCGCGCTCCTCGACGGCACGCCCGTCCGCCTCTCCGATCACGAGGTCTTCGCCGATGCGTTCACGATGCGCTGGGTGAAGCGCGAGGACGGTCAGACCGAGCACATCGCGTCCGTGGACATCTCCGTCCGCGACGTCGACGTGATCGGGACGTCGTATCACCGCGTGGGTGATTCGGTCGACGTCGGTCGCGATCGCTACTGCATCACCGCGATCGACGACGGCGTCGGGACGCAGCCCGGATCGGTGTCCCTGCGCAGGATCGTCCCTCAGCGCTGAGGCAGCGCCATGGCCCAGAGGCCGTCGTTCCAGCTCGCGGTGTACAGGATGCGATTCGTCGCGTCGAAATCGTCGCGTGACATCGACGACGCGGCTGCCTAGCATCACCTCCATGGTGCGTGCACGCGTGTGGGTGGGTCTCTCGGCGTCGGTGCTGCTCGCGATCGGTTGCGATGCGGCACCACCGGACGCGCCCGCGAAGTCCATCGCCGAGCCGAGCCCGCAGCCCGTCCCCGTCGCGCAGCCTGCCCCCGTCGCGAAGACCGTGACGGACGCGACGCCCGTCCCTGTCGCACAGCCCGCCCCCGTCGCGAAGCCCGCCGCGGACGCGAAGCCGGCCGAGCCCGTCGAGGCGACGAAGTCCTACAGCCACGCGAAGGTGCCCGCGGACGCGCCGACGTTCGTCGTCGCGGGGGCGCGCGGCGACGGCAACAACGCAGCGGAGGTCCGGCTGTTCGAGCTCGATGGACCGCAGGCCTTCGCGGCGTCGGGGGCCGCCGTGATGCGCCTACGCGCCGACGGATCGATCGAGCACGCGGCCGACTGGGCGCGCGGCATCGACGAGCGCGACGTCATCCTCGAGTCGGTCGAGTCCGGGTACAGCTGGTGGCAGACCGAGCTGCTCGGCGGCGGGTGGCCCGACGGCGCCGTCTTGGTGCTGCGGCCGCAGTCCGGCGGACGCGGCGGCGACGAGACGCCCGCGGTCTATCGGCGCAGCAACGCGGTCTGGTCGAGCATCCCGGGTCGGGAGGCGCTGTTCGTTCGATTCCCCCGCGCCGTCGGGCGCTGGAAGGACGGCTCGTTGTTGGCGCTCTGGGCGTTCGAGCCCCGCTACGCGCACCCCGGCGACGAGGAGTCCGAGCCGCCCGCGGCCGAGATCGCCGCCAGCGCTGCGGCGATCGCCAAGCAGAAGCGGCTCGTGGTGCTCCGTGGCACGCCCAAGGCGCCCGCCTTCGGCACGCGCGACGTCCAGGCCTTCGCGTCGCTGGCGACGGGCGAGATCATCGCGGCGATCACCACGGCGGATCACACGCTCGTGCTGCACCACGACGCGACCGGCGATCGCGAGCTGCCGCTGCCCGGTCGCGGTGTCGTGCCCGGCGCAGATCTCGAGGTGAAGATGTCGGCACCCGATCGCGCGTGGCTCGTCGGTCGAGGCCACGCGCCGCCCGGGGTCGAGTCGACGGGATACGTCGCGCGCTTCGACGGCGCCGCGTGGACCGAGGTGCCGACCGAGTGCGACTCGGATCCGTCCTCGCTCTCCATCGATCGTGAGGGCTCGGCGTACTTCGTGTGCTCGGTGAAGACCGGGGAGGACGACGCCCGCGCGGTCCTCTTCCGGGTCCGCGCGGGCGTGCTCGAGGAGCTGCCGGTGTCGAGTCCGCCGACCGGCGTCGTCGCGATCGCCCCGGACGACATCTGGGTCTCGATCGGAGGATGGGGCGACCCGGTGCAGCTCCTGCACACCGGCGCGCCGAAGGGCGAGCCCTTCGCGATCCCGGACTCCGCCGCCAGCGCGCGGGCCGTGCTCGAGTGGGCCGCGCCGCGCCCGTTCACCGCCGCGTGCATGCAGGCCTGGCTCCCGCTCGCCGACGGCGCGAAGAAGGCCGATCTCGAGGCCAAGCTCCGGACCGTCACGCCCGAGGACGTCTATCCCCAGGTCCTCGATGTGCTCGCCCAGGGTCGGGTGGCCTCCGGTGTCCTCGTGCCGGTCTCCGACAAGCGCGAGGCCCGTCGCATCGGCAAGCTCTCCGCCGCGCTCGGAGACCTCGTCGGCGAACCGATCTGCAACGCGTATCCACCGGCCCCCGGCCCCGGCTGAGTTCGTCAGGTCCCGCGTTGCGTCACGTCACGTCTCGAGGCCGGGGGCCTGCGAACCAGGCAATGCCCGTCGCCCCGCTCGGGTACGGTGACCCGTGACCGCCGCCCCGACCCACCCGCGCACCGACGCCGCCTTCTGGGACCGCCTCGCGGACAAATACTCCCGCCAGCCGGTGGCGAACCCCGAGGCCTTCGAGCGCAAGATCGCGATCACCCGGGCCCAGATGGCGGCCGACGCGGTGGTCCTCGACATCGGGTGCGGCACCGGATCGCTCGCGCTGCGGCTCGCACCGTCTGCGGCGCACGTGCACGGCCTCGACGTCTCGAGCGAGATGATCCGCATCGCCCAGGGCAAGGCCCGCGACCAGCACGTCGACAACGTCACCTTCCACGTGGGCGCCTTCGACGACGGCTTCACTGCGATCGCCGACGGAAGCCTCGATGGCGTCTGTGCGTACAGCCTGCTGCACCTGGTCGACGATCGTCCGGCGGCGCTGGCCCGGATGCACCGGCTGCTGAAGCCGGGTGGGTTCTTCGTGTCGTCGACCGTGTGCCTGGGCGAGTCGTGGGCGCCGCTCGGCCCGCTGCTCACGGTGATGCGGTGGTTGGGCAAGGCCCCGCGGGTGACCGTGCTGTCGAAGGCGACGCTGGATCGCGAGGTGCGTGACGCGGGGTTCGTGGACGTGGAGGCGCCGGACGTCGGCGCGGGCCCGACGATCGCGTTCATGGTCGCGCACAAGCGGGCGTGAACCCGCGGTCCGCGCAAGCTCGCCGATCGGCGACCTCATTCCTTCCCGCCGGCCCGCCGGCCCGCGGGCTGCAAGAAGACCGCACCGATCGTGCAACCGGAGGCCCGCGGCTCCGTCATCGCCCGCAGGCGCCGGGGAATCCCCGGGCCAACACCGGAGCATCGACCATGAAGTTCAGCGCGATCACCCCGTTCGTCCTCGCCGGCCTCCTCGCCTCCACCGTCGGCTGCGACAGCAAGACCGACGACAAGAAGGCCGAGACCAAGTCCGCCGACGCCAAGAAGGCCGGCGACGCCAAGAAGGCCGACGCGAAGACCGGGGACGCGAAGACCGGGGACGCGAAGGCGGGCGACGCGAAGGCGGGCGACGCGAAGGCCGAGGACGCGAAGGCCGGCGACGCCAAGCCCGAGGGCGAGGCCGCCGCTGCCGCGCCCGCCGCCGAGGTGAAGCTCGTGTCGGTCGACCTCGGGCCCGTGGGCCCCGACTGGGCCGGCTGGAGCGTCATGGCGCCCGAGGGCGTGACGGCGAAGGAGAGCTTCGGCGCCGCCCAGCTCACCAACGGCACCACCTTCAACCTCGACATCCGCAACAGCAAGGGCGATGTCGCCGGGTTCAAGAAGGACATCGCCGCGAACGACGTCAACAAGGTCAAGCAGTTCGTGGTCGACAGCGCGGACGCCCTGCTCTACGAGAGCGAGGTCATGGGCCAGAACGAGTTCCACGTCTACGGCAACGTGACGATCGGCGAGCAGGTCTTCAACTGCGAGGACGTCAAGGGTCCGCGCCACATGCAGGCCGATGCCGAGGCGATGTGGAAGACCTGCGGCACGCTGACGAAGAAGAAGTGAGTCGCGCCGCGAGGGGGTGTGAATCGGCCGGCCACGCCGAGTCGCGTCACTCCCCCAGCGGCTGGCACACGATGCGCACCGCGGTCCGCATGCGCTCGAGGTATGCGCTCCGCGACAGCTTGCGTTGCTTGAACCCCTGCGACGCCGCGTAGAGCGTCTCGGCGAGCGCCTTCGCCGAGACGCCGTGGGGCTGCCACGCTGCGGCGACGCCGAGGTGCTTCAGCCCGCGGGTGAGGTCCGCGACGATGCCGTCCTCGAGCTGCACGAGGGAGTCGCCGAGCATCGACGCGGCGGTGGAGAGCAGCTCGTCCATGTGCTCGCTGTTCGCGATCTTGGCGTGCAGCGCCTCGAACGCGCCGAAGATCCGCTCCTCGACGGTGCGATCCTCCTGCGCGACCGCCTGCACCGCGGCCCGACGCGCCGAGGCGCCGAGGTGCTCGAGCGCGCTACGGAACAGCGCCTCCTTGGTGGGGTGGTGCAGGTACACGCCCTGGCGCGAGAGCCCGGCCGCCTTCGCCACGGCGTCCATCGACGCCTTCTTGAAGCCGTAGCGCAGGAACACCGCGATCGCGGCGTCGAGCAGCGCGGTGCTGCGGTCGGACTCGGGCTCGGCCATCGGCGTGGGCTCAGATCGCGGCGCGCGCCCGTTCGCGCGGCTGCACCGCGAAGGGTACACCGGTCAGCGTCTCGCTGATCGACCACAGCCGCTGCGCCATCGCATCGTCGAGTGCGCGCTTGGGGAGCCGCGCGGACACGGGTGCGCCGCGCAGCTCGAACATGCCCGACGGCCCGAAGTAGTCGCCCTGGGCGGCCGCGGGGTCGACCGCGGCGCGCAACGTCGGCAGCGCACCGTCCTTCGGCTTCATCGCGAACACCGGGTTGAACATGCGGGCGAGGCCCGCGGTGCGCTGCAGATCCGTCGCGGTCCAGCCGGGGTGCGCCGCCGTGACGCGCACCGGGGAGCCCGCGCCCTCGAGCCGACGACCGAGCTCGCGCACGAACAGCAGGTTCGCGAGCTTGCTCTGCCCGTACGCCGACCACCCCCGGTACGCCTTGCGCTCCGACGAGAGGTCGGCGAGGTCGATGCGCCCGAAGTGCGCGGCGGTGCTCGCGACCACGACGATGCGCGCGCCCGCGGTGCGCTCGAGCAGCGGCATCAGCTTCGCGACGAGCGCGAAGTGCCCGAGGTGGTTGGTGCCGATCTGCAGCTCGAAGCCCTGCTTGGTGCGCGAGCGCGGCGGGACCATGACCCCGGCGTTCGCGATCAACAGATCGAGCCGGTCGTGGTGCTCGGCGAAGCCGCGGGCGAAGGTCGCGACGGAGTCGAGATCGGCCAGATCGAGCGCCGCGACCGACACCTTCGCCGCCGGCATCTCGGCGCGGATGCGGGCGAGTGCCGCGTCGCCCTTGCCGAGGTCGCGGCACGCGATGATCACCGCGGCGCCGCGCAACGCGAGCATGCGCGCGGTCTCGAAGCCGATGCCGGTGTTCGCGCCGGTCACGATGGCCGTGCGGCCGCTCTGGTCGGGGATGTCGTCGAAGGTCCAGTTCGCCATGTCGTCCTCGGGTCTGGACACGGTTTACAACCGGAACTTAGATTGTCAAGTTTGACCACGGCACTCGCGGAGAGCGAGAGGGTGGCCACGGCGTCGAGGCCGCGGCCACCGCATCGAGGCGGAGGTCGTGCTGATTCAGCGCGCGTCGAGGTGGGCCGCCGCACCCGAGAACCCCTCGGGGCCGCGGGCGTGGAACCTGAGTGCAGGGTTCCAGTAGGGCTCCCAATCGATGACGTGGCCGAAGCGGTCGAAGAACCAGAGGTGGTGGTCGAACGCGGCAAGGCCGCTCGTGCCGCTCGGGAGGTTCCCGCCGGCGCTGAGGTCGCTCGCTCCGTTGCCGGGGAGGATCGAGGCGAAGATGTCGCCGAGCGGCGTCGGGCTCATGAGCCACGTCGTGCCGTAGCCGTCGTAGGCGATGTCTCCGCTCGAGGAGTAGGCGTCTGCGATGCTGCCGAGCACGGTCGTGGAGACCTCGGGGCCGCGCAAGTCGACGCGGGTCCAGGTGGACGAATCCACGACGGTGACGAGGACGCTGTCGTCGTCGTCCAAGACGCCCACGGGGAGGAACGCGAGCGAGTCGGTGGGGAGCGGACCGAGCGCCCAGCAGTTCACCGACGTCGGGTCGCAGACGTAGAGTTCGGCGAGGGTCACCGCGTAGAAGACACCGAAGTGGTCGATCGCGATGTCGGTGACGGGGCCGCCCGAGCCGTCGGCGAACTGGAAGTCACCCACCGCCAGTGGCACATGCTCGTCGTCGGGAGCGATGAGGTAGAGGCGTGTCGGCGAGCACGCGTAGATGATGTCGTCTCGCGCGCGGCCGGGGCGAGTCGCGTCCTCGGGGAAGGGATCGTCGCCATCAGGGATGCCGTCGTCGTCGCAGTCCTGCGTGTGGCTGCCGAGGTCGAGGACGCAACCGTCGCTGTCGTTCTCCTCGGCGCCGTACGCCGGCGTGCGCCCACACGCCGAGGCGAAGACCAGCACGGCGCCGCATCTCGACGACACCCCATCCATGCCAATGAAGATAGCACGGCCGACGGGCGACTGCGATCGTGTGCTCACCCGAGGTCCAGGGCTTCGTCACCCCGTCGCGGCCGCCCGTGGCGTGACCACGCACAGCAGATCCCCCGCGGCCATCGTATCCCCCACCGCGACCACGAGCCGCTCGACCACGCCTGCCACCGGCGAGGCGACGACGGTCTCCATCTTCATCGCGGACAGCACCACGAGCGGCGTGCCGACCTCGACCTGGGCCCCGGCCGCGGTGCGGACCTCGACGACCGCGCCCGGCATCGGCGCGCCGATCGATCCCGGCGCCGCCGTGTTCGCGCGCTCGCGCACGACCAACGTCTTGCTCGCGGCCTCGTCGCGCACGCGCACGGATCGACCGCGTCCGTTGAGCTCGTAGTACACCTCGCGGGTGCCGTCGGTGCGCAGCGGGCCGATCTGGCGCATGCGGATGATGAGCGCCTTGCCGCGCTCGATCTCCACGGTGAACTCCTCGCCGACCTCGACCGGCCCGAAGAACGCGCGCGTCGGCATCACCGATACGTCGCTGTGCGGCTCGCGGAACGCCATGAACTCGGCGAAGACCTTCGGGTACATCGCGGCCGACAGCACGTCGACCTCGCGGATGTGCGGACCATGGGCGTCGCGGAGCTGCCGGAGCAGCGCGTCGAAGTCGAGCGGTGGCATCGACGCGCCCGGCCGGCCCTCGATCGGCGCGTGCCCGTGCAGGATCCGCGTGCGCAACGGCTTCGGGAACCCGCCGTACGGCACGCCGAGCGCACCCGCGAAGAACTCGACGACCGACGTCGGCAGCGACAACGTCTCGGCCTGATCGATCACATCCTGCTCCGTCAGATCGTTCTGGACCATGAACTGGGCGAGATCGCCGACGACCTTGGAGGACGGCGTCACCTTGATCACGTCGCCGAGCAGGCGGTTCGCCGCCGCATAAGCGCGCTTGATCGCCGGCCAGCGGTGCGCGAGCCCGAGCTGCCGGGCCTGGAACTGCAGGTTCGTGTACTGCCCGCCGGGCATCTCGTGGAAGTACACGTCGGCGCTGCCGCTCTTGAGCCCCGACTCGTAGGGGGCGTACAGCTGGCGCGCCTGCTCCCAGTAGTTCGCGAGGCCCTGGATCGACTCGAGGTCGAGCTCGCACGCCAGCGGCGAGCCCTGCAGCGCGGCGACGATCGCCCCCATCGCCGGCTGCGACGTGAGCCCCGCCATCGGCTCGATCGCCACGTCGACGACGTCGGCACCCGCCTGGGCCGCCGCGAGCATCGACGCGACTCCGGTCGACGCCGTGTCGTGGGTGTGGACGTGCACCGGGACGTCAGGGAACGCGTCGCGCAGCGCAGTGACGAGCATCGTCGCGGCGCGCGGCTTGAGCAGGCCCGCCATGTCCTTGATCGCGAGCACGTGAGTGCCGAGCCCGATGAGCTTGCCCGCGAGATCCACGTAGTACTGCAGGCTGTACTTCGTGCGCCGCGGATCCGAGACGTCCCCCGTGTAGCACAGCGCCGCCTCGGCGACGCCACCGGCCGCGTTGACCGCGTCGATGCCGAGCGCGAGGTTGTCCACGTAGTTGAGGCAGTCGAAGACGCGGAACACGTCGACGCCGCGCAGGCGGGCGACCTGCACGAACTTGTACACGACGTTGTCGGGGTAGTTCGTGTAGCCGACCGCGTTCGCGCCGCGCAGCAACATCTGGAACGGGATGTTCGGCACCGCCTCGCGGAGCAGCTCGAGCCGATCCCACGGGCACTCGCGCAGGAATCGCAGCGCGACGTCGAAGGTCGCGCCGCCCCACATCTCGAGGCTGTAGAAGCTCGACAGCGCGTGTGCGGTCGCGGGCGCGATCGCCAGCAGATCGATCGTGCGCACGCGCGTCGCGAGCAGCGACTGATGCGCGTCGCGCCACGTCGTGTCCATGAGCAGCAGCGGCTTGTGATCGCGCACCGCCTTCGCGAAGGCGGCAGGCCCCTGCTCGAGCAGGATCTGCCGCCAGCCGGCGGGCGGCGGCGACTTGGGCACCGCCGGCACCTGCGGCTCGAGCTTCGCGGGCGGCACGTTCGTGAGCACCGGCGACGCCGGCCCGTTCACCGCCGCGGTGGCGAGGTACCGCAGCAACCGCTGAGCGCGGTTGAGCCGCCGTGGGAATCGGAACAGCCGCGGCGTCTCCTCGATGAAGCTGGTGTCGACCTGGCCGTCGAGGAACCGCGCGTGCGTGAGCACGTTCTGCAGGAACGGGATGTTCGTCTGCACGCCGCGCACGCGGAACTCGGCGAGCGCCCGGTGGAGCTTCTGTGCGGCCGACGGGAAGTCGAGCGCGCGGCCGATCACCTTGGCGAGCATCGAGTCGTAGTGCGGCGAGATCTCGGCGCCGACGTAGCCCGAGCCCGCGTCGATGCGGATGCCGAAGCCCTCGCCGGGGCGGAAGACCTCGATCGTGCCGGTGTCCGGCTGGAAGTTGCGCAGCGGATCCTCGGTGGTGAGGCGGCACTGGATCGCGAACCCGCGGACGGTGATGCTCTCCTGGGCGAGCCCGAGCTCGGCCAGCGTCGCGCCGCCGGCGATGCGGATCTGCGTCTGGACGAGATCGATGCCGGTGACCTCCTCGGTGACCGTGTGCTCGACCTGGATCCGCGGGTTGGCCTCGATGAAGTAGTGGCGGCCCTCGGGGTCGACGAGGAACTCGAACGTGCCGGCGTTGGTGTAGCCGACCATCTTCGCCAGCCGCACGGCGTCGGTGAGCACGCGGTCGCGGACGAGGGGGTCGAGGTTCGGGGCCGGCGCGATCTCGACGATCTTCTGGTGGCGCCGCTGCACCGAGCAGTCGCGCTCGAACAGGTGGATGACGTGGCCAGCGTGGTCGCCGAGGATCTGCACCTCGATGTGGCGCGGGTGCTCGACGTAGCGCTCGACGAACACCGAGCCGTCACCGAACGCCGCCTTCGCCTCGGAACTCGCGCGCACGAACGCGTCGTCGAGGTCGGCCTCGCTGCGCACGACTCGCATGCCGCGACCCCCTCCGCCCTTCGCGGCCTTGAGCATCACGGGAAACCCGTGCTCGCCGACGAACGCGCGGATCGTCGACAGCTCTTCGACCGCGTGTGCGGTGCCGGGGATGACCGGCACGCCCGCGCGCTGGGCGAGCTCGCGGCCGGCGGTCTTGTCGCCGAGCGCGTCGAGGATCTCGGGCGAGGGGCCGACGAACGCGATGCCCGCATCGGCGCACGCGCGGGCGAAGTCGGCGCGCTCCGACAGGAACCCGTAGCCGGGGTGGATCGCGTCGACGTCGTTGTTCAGCGCGATCGCGACGATGTCGTCGATGTCGAGGTAGGCGGCGACCGGGGCCTTGCCGCGACCGACGAGGTACGACTCGTCGGCCTTGTAACGGTGCAGGTGCAGGCGATCCTCGTGGCTGTAGACGGCGACGGTGCGCACTCCGAGCTCGGTGGCCGCCCGGAAGACGCGGATCGCGATCTCGCCGCGGTTCGCACAGAGCAACTTGCGGATCGGGCGGCGCAGGTCGGTCATCCGCGATCGAGGTTGCCGGTGTCGGACGCCGCTTTCAACCGCGGAACTCTGCTACGCTCGTGGTCGTGGTGCGGCGCGCCATCGTCGGTGGGCTCGGACTCGCGGCTTGCCAGCCGATCCTCGATTCGCCGGAGTCGAGCGATGGTTCCACGACGGACGCGTCGCTCGTGTCGTCGGGCGTCGCGCAGACGGGGCCGGCGACCGCGGAAACCGGCGCGCTCGAGGGCAGCGCCGTGGACGAGGGCGATGCGGCGTCGGACGACGCAGGGGCGTCGTTCGACGATGGCACGACCCCGGCCGATCTCCCGGACGAGGACCGACCGGGGCTGTGCGATCTCGATCCCTACGCGCTCGATCCCTGGGACACGACCGCCTACCGCACGTGCATCCGCGGCCTCGCCGACCTCTCCGTGGTCGGGGAGCAATCCGGGCACGTCGGATACGACGCGTATGCGCAGTTCTTCACCGTGATCGCCGAGGAGGACATCGCGTGGGAGCGGGAGATCCTCGATCCCTACGACGGCACGCTCGACGACTGTCGGCTCGCGAGGTACGGCAACTCGGGCTTCGGTTCGCCGGAGCAGGTCGTGTGGGAAGACGCCGGCGACGTCACGTTCGTGCTCGGCGGCACCGAGGTTCTCGCGGACGAGTCCGGCGATCCCGTCTCTGTGCTCGGGTACGACGCGAACCCCGGCGAGCTGGGGATCGCCCCGGCGTACCTCACCCCGCATGGCTTCGTCGCGACCGGTGACACCACCGAGCCGATGGACTTCGCCGAGGCGGTCGTCCTCCCCGAGCGGATCGAGCTGCTCGCGCCGTCGCTCGACGGCTCCGCGGTGGTGGACACCGCGGACTTCGTCGTGCAGTGGGTCCCCGGGAGCTTGGGCGTCCCCTTCGAGATCTCGGTGAACGTCGCGGTGTCGGGCGACTGGGACTTCCAGCTGTTCTGCCGCGTCGTGGACGACGGTGAGTTCGTGGTGCCGGCCGAGCTCGCGCAGCAGCTGCCGCGTCCGGCCGACGCCCGACTGTGGCTGCGGCGCGCGGATGTGCGGGTGGTGATGTCTGCGGACCGCGGTGTGCTGGTGACCGCCGCGGCGCGCACCGAGGGGCCGCTCGCGCTCGAGTAGTGGCGCGCTCGCCCGCCGCACTACCGCGAGAGGTGCACGAGGTGCGTGCCCTCGGCGTCGAACACGTCCGTGCTCGATCGGACGTCGTTGCTCTCGAGCACCACGTAGTCGCCGATCATCCTCGAGGCGGCGGTCCGCGTCGGGCAGCGCGAGCAGCCGACCAGGCCCATGAGCTGCCCGCCTTGGAGGCAGCCGATCCACGCATCGACGGCGGTACGGTGCCACAGCGGCTGGCCGTCGCGATCGAACGCGAACAGCTCGTTGCCCTTGCGACGGTAGAGACGCGCCGACGTCGACGACTCGTCACGCTCCGACCCCGCGTGCTCGGTTCCCCACGGCCGCGCCTGGATGTCCGCCCAGATCTCCTTCGGCACGCGATTCGGCGCGGCCTTCCCGAGAAGTCCCGGAGATGGGACGAGCATCGACCACGCACCGGCGTGGCCACGGGCGTGGACGGCGGTGCGACCCTCCCGGCAGTGCATCTGCAGCGCGAAGGTGGCGTCGTCGACACGATCGATCGGTTGCTCGATCGTCTCGACGACGCTCCCGGTCGCGCTGTCGAGCGCGACGAGGCGGAGCTTCTCGCGGTCGTGGAGCGCGAGCACGATCTCCGTGCCACACCAGCTGGTCCACTGCACGACGTCCGCGACGATGCCGTCGGCCGGCAGGCGGCGGTGCCAGGTATTCGCGGCGATGAGGACCCCGGTGTCCGCGGCGATCGCGACCGTGGTGCCCACCGCAGTGGACCTCGGCGCCTTCCGGGTCGACTTGCAGCCATGGCGACAGGGGTGGTCGCCCTCGGCCCCGTCGAGGGAGTCCCAGACGAACGGCCAGTCGCGCTGGTTCGGGGGCGGATACGACTGCTCGCACGCCGGCCACGGCAGCGTGAGCGAGGGGCGTGCGGGCGTCGAGATCGACGTGATCGGCTCGACATCGACGTGGTCTTCGTCTTCGTCTTCGATCGGAGGCGGCGCCTCCTCGATCTCGCCGGTGGGCGTGCAGCCGGCGAACGCGAGCGCCAAGAGCCCCGGTCGAGGTCGCATGGACGCGACAGGCAACCCGACGCGCCGGAAGTTCCCGCGCGCGGTGATCGGGTGGGTCGCCGCGCGCGGTTCAACGGCGCTTGAGCGGCGGGGGCGGGGGACCGGCGATGAAGTCGCCGAACTTCGTCTCGCCGTCGGGCTCGATCTCGACCGACGTCTCGTAGACCGACCAGTTCAGATCGCCCTCGAAGTCCACCAGGGCGCGCGCGGTGGTGTTGCACCCGCCGTCCGACATGGCGCGGAGGCCCTCGGCGATCTCTCGGAGCGACGCGTGGGCCTCGAGCACCAGCGCCACGCGCTGGGCCACGCTCGTCCTCGGCCTGCGCTCACCGGTGGGCGTGCACGCGGCGATCGACACGAGGATCGAGAATACGAGGGTCGAGGACTTCCGCACGGGGCACCTCCCTCGGCCGTGGGCCGAATCGACGCGATGGAGATCGACGCGATCGCAGCGCCGCGGACGCGTCGAGGGCGACCGGGCCGGACCACGGCCCCGATTCGGTCCGTGGCATCCTCGGCCGATGGGCAACGTCGAGGTGTGGCGCCGGTTCGACGCGATGGAGGCGCGGCTCACCGCCGCGACGAGTGAGCGGATGCTCGAGCTCGGCGAGGTGCGCCAGCGGCAGCGGGTGCTCGACGTCGCGACCGGCCGCGGCGAGCCGGCGATCCGGGCGGCGAAGCGGGTGGGTCCGCACGGATCGGTGCTCGGCATCGACGTCGATGCGTCGATGTTGGCGATGGCCCAGGCGCGCGCGCAGGCGGAGGGCGTGACGAACCTCGAGCTGCGGGTCGCGGATGCGGCGAGCCCCGGTGGCGCGGTGCCGACCGCGGCGTTCGACGTCGCGCTGCTGCGCTGGGGCCTGATGTTCATGCCATCGCCCGTGGCGGCGCTGACGACGATCCGTGGCGCGCTGCGGGGCGACGGTGTGCTCGTGCTCGCGGTGTGGGCCGAGCCCGAGCGCGTGCCGTACCTGTCGTTGCCGCGGCGCGTGCTCTCGCAATTCTGCGACGTGTCGCCCTTCGAGCGCGGGGTGCCGGGCACGTTCTGCTACGCCGATCCCGATCGTCTGCGGGCCGACGTCGAGGCGGCAGGGCTGCACGTGGTGCACGTCGAGGACCGCGAGACGGCGGTGGTCGAGGTCGAGGCCGAGGACGAGCTCGTCGCGTGGGTGATGGCGTTCGGCGGCGTGGGGGCGGCGGTGCGCGGGCTGTCGGCGAACGACCGACGCGCGTTCGAGGCGGCGCTCGTGCGAGCGGTGCGGGACCAAGGCACCGACGGGGCGCTGAGTTTGGGTGGGGTGACGCGGATCCTGGTGGCCGCGCCGTCGCGTGGTGGGCGTGGGAGCGGTTGAGTCGCGCGAGGGCCTACGGGCCGGGCGGCGTGCTCGCACCGGGGGCTGGCGGTGCGGGCTGGCGCGTGGGAGGACGCGCCATACGTGACGCGGTCGTATTGAGGAACACCGCCACGACGTCGGGCTCGAGCTGCGCCCGCAGCTGCACGCGCACGCCTCTGCGGGTGAGCAGGAACGCGTCGTAGATCGGGCGCACGGTGAACTTCACGAACGGGCTGCCGTCGATCACCTTCGGCAGCCCATTGGCCCAGAAGTCCTCGAAGCTGCGTGCATCGTCGGGGCTCGCGAACGTGGTCTGGATCGCGACGTCCGACCGGTTACGGCTGCCGACGGTGAGCTCGACGCGGGCGGGTACGACGAACGGCCGCGAGGAAGTGATCGCTGCACCGAGCTCGGTGAGCTGCAGCTGCACGGCGGGGCTGCTGCCGGGGCGCGCCGGCTTCGGACGTGCAATGGCCGCAGAGAAGAACGCCGCGATCGTCGCTGGCTTCGGCTTGCCCCTCGTCGGTGCGAGCAGCTCGTCGAGCGCATAGATCGCGGTGCCGTCGTCGCGCAGCACGAGTCGCCGCGGATCCGCGTCGGGCGTCGCGGCGTCGAGCGGACGCGGATTGCCACGGATGTCCTTGCCGTCGTCGCTCCACTCGATGGTGTCCCCGATGGCCGCGGCGGCGCGCTCCAGGCTGGCCTGCAGCTGCGCTCGTCCGAGTCGGTGGCGGACCACCACGACGCCGTTGCGGGCCTCGAGCAGGTCGTGGGACGCGAAGACGACGTCGTCGAAGTCGCGCGCGGGCGCGATGTCCTCGGCGGCGAACAGGCGTGCGTCGGGCAGTGCGAGGAAGAGCCTGGCGAGCTCGTCGGCGAACGGGAGCTCGCGCGCAGCGGCGAACGAGAGCCGCATCGTCACGGTCGCAGCGGCGGGGCCGAGCGGGTCGACGACGTACGGCTGCGCGGCGGCGATGCTGCGGGCCTCGCCCTCGGCGGGATCTCCTGCGACGCGCGTTGCCTCGGGCTCGGGCTCGGCCTCGCTGCGTACGGGCGGAGGTGCGGGAGCCTCGGGCCGGGCGTGTGCAGGCGCGGGCATCGGCGCCGCAGCCACGTGCTGCGTGGGCCGGCAGGCCGATGCGGCCAAGGGAAGCAAGGCGAGCACGAGCGACGCGCGGCGGGTCACGCCCGACGCTACCGCGGCGCGTCGACGAACGCGAACACGCGCGCGATCAGGAGGGCCTAGAGGCCGCCGTACCCGTGCCGAGTGGTCGGACGATTTCCACGCGCCGCGCAGGTACACGGAGCTGTCGGATACACGGTGCGTCTGCAGCATCGTGCGCGTGGTCTTGCTCACCACCTTTGGATCGTCGCGCAGTCGGCCCCCGCGACCGCCCTGCGGCAGATCCACTCCAGCGGGCCCTGCTCGAACCGCCGCAACCACGCGCGACTCATGATCGCCTGCGCGGCGAACACGGCGAACGCGATCATCACGGCCTCGGTCGCTCCGATGCGCCCCCAGGTAGCGAGCCCGAACCCGTACGACAGCAGCACCATCGCGATCGACTGCCCGACGTAGTTGCTCAGTGACATGCGTCCGGCCGCCCGCAGGTACGGCCATGGCCACGCGTCGCGGCGCGACAGGATCGCGATCCCGACCGCGTAGACGATCGCACCGGTCGGGGCACCGATGCACGCCATGATGTCGGCCGCCCACCCGAGCGCGGTGGGCGGGCGCGGCGGGGCCCCGCCGCCCATCGCACCGAACGCTGCGTTCGCCAGCACGGCGACCGGCAGGATCCGACGCGCGAGCGCGACGAGGTCGGTGGGGCGCCGCGGCAGGTCGGATCGGACCGCCGCCGCACCGAGCAAGAACATCCCGAGGATCCTCGGGAAACGCCAGGAGATCACCGCGAGGTACCAGCGATCGACGAGGAAATCCCAGTTCGCGTCGAGCACCTCCGCGTAGCTGCCCGACGCGAAGGCACCGAGCTTCGATCCGGGCCCGTAGCCGACGCCGACCGCCGTGCCCCACAGCGCATCGGCGAGGAGCCACGCACCGCCGAGCGCCGCGGGTGCGACGAGACACACCATGCTCGCGATGAACAGTCGGTGGGCTGACCACGAGACCACCGCGAGCAATGCGACGCCCGTGACGGCGTAGAGGCTGACGATGTCCCCGAACCACAGCAGTGTCCCGTGCGCGACCCCGATCGCGAAGAGCACCGCGAGTCGACGCGCAAAGCGGGAGGCGCTCCGTTGGCGCAACGCGAGGGCGAAGCCGGCCCCGAACAGCAGCGAGAACAACGAGTAGAACTTGCCGTCCACGAAGGTGTGGACGAGCCACTCGACCACGGCGTCCGCCGCCGGGAAACCCAGGGCCGCGCGCGCGTCGGGGTCGGCCACCGCGAAACCCGAGAACCACATCACGTTGCCGAGCAGGATCCCCAGCAACGCGACGCCGCGCATCGCATCGAGCTCGGGGATCCGTGACGCGCTCACGGCTGCGCCACCAGGGTCTCGCCCGGCCCACGCCGACGCAGCGCGCGGCGCAGATAGGCCATCGCGCCCAACACCGGCAGCAGCAGCAGTGCGATCAACACGGCGACCACACCGGAGGCGTCCCAGATCGCACCGAGCGCGATCGGCACCGTCACCCCGGCAAGGCTCCTCACCGCATCCGTCGCCGCGAGCATCCGCGCCTTGGCCGAGGCCGGCACGCGCTTCGAGACGTAGGTCGGCACGACGACCGACGCGATGATCTCTCCGACCGTCCACACGACCGTGCAGGCGAGCAGTGCCCCGACGGAGAATCCGACCAGGAGGATGGTCAATCCGACCGCCCAGCACGCGCCGGCCACGACCATCATCGCGGCCTCGTCACGCTCCCGGACCCAGCGCTCGATCGGAAAGCTGAGGGCCAGGATGCACGCCGCGTTGACGCTGTAGACCAACCCGACGAAGAACAGCGGGGCGCGAAACACCGACTGCACGAGGATCGGCACGGCGTACTCGAGCCCCATCAACGGCGCGACCAGCAGGAAGCTGACGGCACAGAACGCGAACGCCACGGGATGTCCACGCCACACGGCGATCGGCGAGCCGCGGACCACGAGCGCACCGGGGCGCGGTGGGGCCGACCGCAGACCGAACGCCACCAGTACGAAGCAGAGCAAGGTGGTCGCGATGTCGCCGACGAACAACCAGCCGTAGCCCAGATGCGCGAGTGTCCCGCCGAGCAGCGGTCCGAGGCCCATGCCGACGTTGATGCACACGTAGTTGACCGTGTACGCGAACGGCCGCGTCACCTCGTCGGTCTCGTCGGCGATCACGGCGTTCGCGGCCGGCGTGTACATTCCGGCGCCGCACAGGGCCACGAAGAGGCACGCCGCGCACGCCCAGAGGCTCCGCTCGCCACCGGCGAGCCCGGCGAGCCCGGCGGCGTTCACGAGCAGCGCCACGAGCAGCGTGCCCTTGCGGCTCCAGCGATCCGCCGACCACCCGCCGACGAGGTTCCCCACCAGCAGTCCGATGCTGCCCACCGAGACGACGGTACCGGTCGCGGCGAAGGTGAACCCGCGCGCCTGCGAGAGGTACAGCGTCAGGTACGGGACGACGAACGTCCCGAGCCGGCTCACGATCGTGCCGGCGTACAGGAACAGCAGCGCGCGGGGCAGTCGGCCGCGCTCAGTCATCGTGGACCACGAGTCGCTGACGATCGTTGATGCGGTACTCGTCGGTCGCTCGCCCCTGCGCGACGCTTGCCGCGAGTGCTCGGCCCTCGGCGATGTAGTCATCGATGACGCGACGCGACGACTCGCCCTTGAGGTCGCGGACGAGCTGCCCCATGAACACCTCACCGAGCAGCGAGAGCGTGTAGCCGCCGCCCCGCGCATGGACGAGCCCCTCGAGCTCGAGCGCGGCGAGCGTGGCGAGCTGCGCGTCGGTGCACGCGCCGGCCGCGATCATGTCGGCCATGCGCGCCGCGGGTAGACCCTCCCACCGCAGTGGAAACGTCCACAGCGCCATGTCGCGCTGGTGCACCGTCGCGCACTTGGGCGTGAACCATGGCAGCGCACCCTGCTCGACGAGGTCACACCACGCCGCCACGTCGACGACGTTCTCGATGCGCGCGCCCGGCACACTCGTGACCGCCTGCGGGCCCACGCCGAGCAAGAACGCCTCGTAGTGGCTCGCGCCGATGCACTCGTGGCCGGCCATCCGCGAGAGCTCGCGCTCGCCGACTCGGGTCGGATCGACGTAGGTGTTCGTCCCGCGCCGCACCCACCGCGCGCGGCGGAATCCGCCGATCGTCGCCAGGCGCATGAGCGCCTGCGTGAGCGTGTCCGGCTGCGGCGGGATCTTGCCGGCTGCGGTGGCGGCGAGCAGCGATGGCGCCGCCCCCGGCGTCAGCAGGTACGAGCTGATCGCGTTGATCCCGGGCGTCGCCATGAGCCGTTCGAGATCCTCCTCGACCGACGCGAGGCTCTGGCCTGGCATCCCGGTGATGAGGTCGGCGTTGACGATCGGAAAACGCCCGTCCATCCACGCCAACGCGCGGTCGAGGTGCTCGAGCGATCGCGGCTGGCGCATGTAGCCGCGCACGTCTCGATCGGTGGACTGCACGCCGAACGAGACCTTCGTGACGCCGTGCTCGGCGAGCGCGTCGAGGAACGGTGGACGCACGGTGCTGAGCGTGAACTCGACGGCGAACTCGGTGTCGGCGCCGAAGCCCGGCAGGCCGCGCACCGCCGCGAGCACTTTGCCGATCCGCGGGCCGAGCAGATCCGGACTGCCACCTCCGATGTTGACCGCGCGGATCGGATGTCCCTGCATCGGGCAGCGACGCATCAGATCGTGGAGCTGCGCGACGAGCAACGTCGCGTAGCGATCGGCGAGCGTGGTGTCGGGGCTGTTGCCACCCGAGAACGCACAGAATCGACAGCGCTGCGCGCAGAACGGCACGTGGACGTAGAGCGAGAGCGTCGCGGCCGGGAGCACCGGCGCGCCCTCGAACGCGGCGAGCACCGCCTCGGCCGTCATCGTCGGGTCGTCGGGGAGCATCCAGTAGTCGATCGTGTTGCTGGCGAGACCGCCGTAGCGTGTGCCGAGCAACGACGCGTAGTGAGCATCCACGCCGACCCATGTCGCGCGTGGGCACCCGCCTTGCGGCTACCAAGCAAGAGGGAAGGGACGGCCCGTCCCTTCCCTCCGTCGGGCAAAGCCCGCCGGAGCCTCCCATCCCTCCATCGCTTCGCTCCTTGCCTTCGTCGCGGGTGAACGCTTCGCGTTCATCCGCAACTCAGATCTCGAAGTGTTCGAGGACGTGCGCCGCCGGGAGCGGCGTGATCTCGTAGAGAACGAACTCGCCGAGCTGCCTGCGGAAGAGGTTGAGCCCCGCGTCGTGTGGGAGCATCGGCCGCGGATCGAGCCCCTGTGGCTCGACGCAGACCAGGACCTCGGTCCCACCGTCGCGCAGACGCAGGTGGAGCAGACGCGCGGCAGGGACGTCGTAGCCAGCGCAGCTCGGTCCCCCGCGCGCGCCGCATTCGCCGATGACGTCGACGAGGTCGAACGTCGGCAACGACGGTTGGGGCGCATCGTCCGTGCAGGACGCGGGCGCCGGTGGCGGGCTGTTGCAGCTGCCATCGTCCGGGCGCGGCAGGTCGGGCCCGTGTGCGTAGAACGTCGCGAGCTGGGCCCCGGCATGTTGCCGCGCGGCGATCGTCGTCGGCTGCCCGTGGTCCGCATCGCGCCCGTGTGGCGCGGGACGGCGATCGCCGCTGGACAGGACGATCGCGGCTGCGGCGGCCGCGGTCGCCGTCGCGACCACGATCCACACGCCGCGTCGACGGCGTGGCCGGACCACGCGTGACTGCTCCGCCGCCGCGGCATCGATGCGCGCCTGGAGCATGGTGAGGTCCGGCGGCGCGAACAGGCGCCGCAGCGACGCGTCGATGGGATCGCGCTCGTCGGTCATGGCGTCTCCGTCGTCGTCGCGTCGTCGAGCAGCAGGGCGCGCATCTGGGCGCGCGCGCGGTGGACATGGCTCATCGCCGTGCCCTGGGGGATGCCCAGGGCCTCGGCGATCTCGGTGTACTCGAGCTCGAGTACGGTCTTGAGCAACAGGCACATGCGGGCGGTCTCGCCGAGTGCCCCGAGTGCGGCGGCCGTGCGCGCGTCGAAGCCGGCCTCGCCCCGTTGTGCAGGCGCGGACACGCCGACGTCGGGTGCAGGGCTCACCGTCTCGCTCCGGGCGCGGCGCTCGAGCTTTCGGCGGTGGTTGAGGGCGGTGAAACGGACGATCTGGCCCATCCACGCGGGGAAGCTCGTGTGGGGCACGAACGCGCCGAGCTTGCCCAGACCGATCATCGCCGCCTCCTGCAGCACGTCTTCGGCGTGCGTGCGCTCGCCGAGCACGGCCGCCGCGATGCACCACAGCGTCGGGCTGCAGTGGCGAAACGCCTCCGCGAACCCCGCGGGAGTGAGACTCCCTGGATGACTCGGGTCAGTGGGCATGCGGGCGCGGGACGAGGCCTCCCCAATGTCGCCGGTGGGGCCCGACATTGCACGCGTCGGCGACGTGCTCCCGCACGCAGGTACGCGGGGTCCGAGGCGGGTTCCGGGGGGAAGCGCGCTGCGGCCCGCGGGCGCGCCGCCGCCACCGCGTCAGCTTCGCTGCTCGGACGGTAGCGTCACGAGCTGGTGGATGTCCCCGCGCACGCGCGCCGGCGCCCGATCGCGCCCGCCCACGCGGCGCTCCACGATCATCGGCAGCCCGTGTCGTGGATGCAGGATGTTGCCGCGGACGAGTCGATCGATCCGTGTGCCCTCCACCGTGCGCAGGCGGAACTGCTTCAGCACCATCGCGAGGATCAGACGCAGCGCCTGGTTCGCGAACAACGCCCCGAGGCACGTGCGCGGGCCGGCGCCGAAGGGCAGGTAGCTGTACGCGGGTGGCGCGAGCGTGGTCCATCGCTCGGGATCGAAGCGCTCCGGGTCGCGATAGATGGCGGGATCGTGATGCATCACGAGCGGGCTCATCACGACGTTCGCGCCCTCCGGCACGGGGATGCCGCCCAGCGTGGTCGGCTGCGTGGCCCTGCGCAGGAACAACGCGCCTGCGGTAGAGAGCACTCGCATGCTCTCGCGCAGCACACGGTCGAGGCGGTCGAGCGCCGGGAGATCCGCCGGGGTCGGATCGCGATCGCCGAGGACGTCGTCGATCTGCTCGACCACACCCGCCAGCACGTGCGGGTGCTGATCGAGCAGGAACAGGGCCCACATCAGCGTCATCGCCGTGGTCGCGCTGCCCGCGATGAACAGCTCGACCGCGAGCGCGAGCACTTCGTCGGCGCCGAGGCCCGCGCCGTCGTCGTCACGTGCAGCGAGCAGCAGGCCCATCGCATCCGTCGACGCATCGCCACGCGCTTGTTTCTCGTCGATGAGCGCGCGCAGCCGCCGTGCGAGCTCCTCACCGAGACGCACTCCGCGGCGGTAGGTGAAGCCGGGCAGATCGAAGGGCAGGAGGATGTTCGCGGGATCGGTCAAGGTACGGACGAACTGCGTCATCAGACGGCCGAGCTCCGCCGCGTCGCCGAGCACCTCGAGCCCGTAGAAGCACTTCACCGCGACGCCGAGCGCGAGTTCGCGGCACAGGTCGTCCGCGAGTGCGGCGCTTCCGACCGGCCAACGATCCAACACGCCGCGCGTCTGGGCGACGATCTTCGTCGCGTATCCGTCGAGCGCAGCACGGCCGAACGCGGGCGCGATCATCTGTCGCAGTCGTTGATGTGCGTCGCCGTTGGAGGTGAGCATCATCGCGCGCAGCTTCTCGCGCGCGCTGCCCGGTGGACCGGTGAAGAGGTCCTCGGGGTTGTGGAAGATCGCCGGCTGGGAGAGCACCTCGCGGATCCGGTCGGCACCGAACACCGCGATGATCGCCGGATTGCGATCCACGACCGCCGCGACGTTCCCGTACGGCCGCAGCGCGAGCAGGACGCCGACCGGATCGCCGAGGAAGCGAACGAAGCGCGCCATCGTCCCGACGAGGGGAAACGGACGTGGACCGCGGATCGGAGAGGGGGCGAACCCGACGAGCTTGGGCATGGGCGCGGATGGTGGAGGAAAGACGCCGACGCATGTGACCCTCGAGTCGCGGCCAGATGGCCGAATGGCCAGTTCGCTCGCGGACGTGGGCAGACACCTCGGCGTGACGCGCTGAGCCGCGATGCGGACCTCCGGCTCCCGCGACGCCGCGCGCTCTGGCATCCTCGCGCCGCACAACGCTGCAGGAGCACGCCATGTCGCCCCACTCGTCCCGGATCTCCCCTTGGTTGTTCGTCTTCGCGTCGTCGCTCGTCGCGTGCCGCCCCGCCGGTGGCAGCCGAGCCCCCGAGTCGAAGCTGCGAATCGAGCAACCGTTCCCCGCGCTCGCGCAGCTCGAGGCGATCGCGATGGAACCGGCGGCCTCGGACGAGACCGGCAATCCGGTGCGCGGCGTCGAAGCTTGGACGGCGACTGGCCCGCTGCCGACCGCGGCCGCGACCACGCCAGGGCAATCGGCCGAGGCCAAGGCGCTCGCCGCGTTGTTCGACCCCGGCGAGCGGGCGGTGACGCAGGAGATGAGCTGCTTCGCCCGCGAGGCGGGTGCGTTCATGCTGAAGCACGGCGCGCAGCCGTCGGTGGATCTGGCCGCGTGGATGGGCGCGCGGTGTGGGGTCGGGCATCCGAATCCGATGATCGCGGTGTGGAACCGCGGGCCGACCGGCGCGAAGGTGTTCGATGCCCAGCGCGATCGAGAGCGAATCCTGGGCGGCCTGAAGGTCGTCGAAGGACCGGCCGATTTCGGCGTCGCCGTGGTCGACGACGGCACGACCGCGATGTCGTTCGTCGCGGTCGCGCTCCGCCGGGCGCAGTTCGAGCGCGTCGAGATGATCCCGGAATCGGGCCACGTGTCGATCCGCGGCCGCGCGCCCGGCCCCGTGGGCTCGGTGCTCGGCTACATCACGCAGGGTGAGCACGGCGTCGCCCGATGCGCGCCCGCACCCGCGCCCGACGCCGGGGCCAACGCGTTCGGGATGTCGTGCCCCGTCGATCCCAAGGACGCCGGTGCCGCGATCGAGGTCATGGTCGCGCCGCAGGGCTCGTTGCTCGCGGACCAGTCGCTCTCGCTCTGGGTGTCCCCCGACGGATCGATGTCCGACGCTTGGACGGCCCGACGCGTCGCCGTGCCCGTGGGCGGCGACGAGCCCGACGCGCTCGCGTGGCTCACCGCGATCAACACGATCCGCGAGCAACGCGACCTCGCGCCGTGGACCCACGCCGACGCCCAGAGCACGCTCGTCGGCGGCCTGTTGCCGCATATCATCACCCGCGGGACGCCGCCCGAACGACGCAACCAGATCGCGCTGGGCATGCTCGCCGGGTGGAAGGTGCAAGGGAGCATCCGCAACGGAACGTTCGGGCTCTCGGCCGTGCCGCGCGACATCCCGCTCGATCGCGCGCTCGGTGCCGCGATGGCCTCGCCGGCGTTCCGCGCCATCGCGACGACGCCCGACACCAACACCGCCGCGATCGCGCTGCACCGGTCGGCCGCCACCAACCTCGCGCACATCGCCGTGGTCGGCTACGCGTTGTTCACCGCGCGCGACTATTTCGCCGAAGAGGAGTGGTTCCTCGATCAGCTCGACGCCGATCGTGCCGCTCGCGGCCTGCCCCCGGTCGAGCGCGTCGGCGGACCCAAGGATCGCGCCGTGCTCGACGCCGCGGCCACGCGCGTGCGCGAGGGCGAGTCGAACCCCGAGGAGGAACTCGACGTCCTGCTCCAGCACTTCGCCACCGCGACGGGCCAGCAGGTCCGCGGCATGGTCTACACGACGCTCACGCTCGACGGATACCGACCGCCGTTCGAGGGCCCGCTCGCGAGCGCGACGGGCGTGGTGGCGATCGTGAAGATCGCGGACTGGCACCCGAAGGGCTCGGCGTGGGGCCAGCACGTGATCTACGTGGTGTACGCGGTGCCCGGGGAGGGCTGAGCGCGGAGGCGAGTGGGCATGGAGCCCGCTTCGTTCACACCCTGCGGCGACGCAGCAACGCGGCCACGAACAGCATCAGCGCCGACCCGCCACCGGGCTCGCGCGACGCACACCCGCAGCCGCCCCCGGCGTCGTCCTGCGCCCCGGCGCTCGACGATCCCGACGTGTCGCCAGGTGCCTCGCTCCCCGTCGTGGGATCCGGCGCGTCGTCGCCTCCGCCTCCGCCAGAGCCGTCGGCCGGATCACCCGACGCGTCGCCGCCGTTGCCCGTCGACGCCGTGTCGTCGCCGCCCGTGGTGCCGACCTCGACGGCGAGCTCGTAGGGCCCGATGTCGATGCCCTCGCCCTGCGGTCGCGCGACACCGTCGATGTCGGTCGGCGGCGCGCCTTCGGGCGTTCCGGCGTCGAGCACCGGGCTGCCGGGCGCCGGGCGATAGTCGCCGCTGCCGTCGAGCTGGAAGTCGACGAGCCCCGGATCGGCGCTGATCGTGTCCTCGTCGACGAGGCCATTCTGCAGCGAGACGTCGTCGCCGTTCTCGTACAGCAGGTTCGAGACGTAGCGATTGCCGAGCCCGGTGGCCCCGAACTCGGAGATGCCGATCGGGTTGTGCATGACGATGTTGTTCGCGACGAGGAAGTTGTCCGCGTAGCCATCGCCCGGCGAGTCACCGGCGCCCACGATGATGCCGCCGCCGCCGTTGTCGAACACGAGGTTGTTCGTGATGACGAGGTCGCTCGGGTTGTGCCAGGTGTGGATGCCCCAGCCGGAGTTGTGCCACGCAAGGTTGTTCGCGATCGTGCCGAACGGGATCGCGTGGTAGAGGCCCTGCACGCGGTTGCACGGCGTGCCGTCGGTGTCGTCCGCCCAGATGTCGTGCACGACGTTGCCGATCATGTCGACGTGGGTGGCGTCGTAGTTGCCGGCGTCGATGGCGGCGCCGCCGTTGTCGTTGCACGCGGGGTTCAGGTGGTGCACCCAGTTGGACAGGTAGCGGATGTGGCTCCCCATCGCGAGCATGCCGACCGCTGCGTCGCCCGTGTATTCGAAGCCGACGATGTCCACCCAGTCGCCGCGCGCGATCCATCCGTCGCCCTCTGCGACCAGCCGCGCGCCCCAGGTCTCCTCGGAGACGAACACGATGGGCGCGCTCTCGTTGCCCGAAGCGTCGGTCTCGAACGTGCCGGAGTACTCGCCGGGCAGGACGTGCACGACGTCGCCCGCGGCGACGATCGTGTCCGCGTGGGCGATGCTCGCCCACGGATTCGCCATCGTGCCGTCGGCGTCGTCGTCGCCGTCGGGCGCGACGTAGTAGTCGGCCGCATGGGCCGAGCTCGCCGTGCAGAACACCATGCCCACCGCCATCGCGCACGTCTTCGCGTCCATCGTCATACCGCCGCTCTCCCGCGCGGAGCATCGCCCTGCGGAGGTGTGGAATTCAACGCGTGCGGCACCTGAGCGCACGCGCGGACGGACGGGTAGTCCGCCGCACGCGATCGATCGTCGCGTGGAGCCGGCGATCGCGGGATGACCACGAACGGGCGGCGTGCCGCTCAACGGTAGTCGCGCGACAGGGACGGGAGGCCGACCACGCACTCGCCGAATCTCCTCCGCCTCGCTGGCGATCGCCGGCGGTGCCAAGCATCGGCAGAGCTCCTGCGGAAGAAATGGCGGGATGCCGTGAACCGAAGTCGGCTACGGCGGCCGCCTTCGGTTAGCCTGGAACACCGTGTCGCTCACCAGTGATATCGTGCGCGCATGGGCAAACCCGGCGACCGCGGCCCCGGCGAGATCTTGCTCGAGCTGCTGGACAAGCTGCCCGACGCCAGCACCCTCGAGATCCCGATCGAACCGGAGCACCTGTTGACGCTGCTGCGCGCCCACGGCTGGTCCGACGCCGACATCCGCCGCGACCTCACCCGGGGTGGTCGCATGCCCGGCGACCTGTTGCTCGCCGTGCTGGCAATGCAGCCCGATCCTGCGGTCTTGCTCGGCTTGCTCGGCAACCCCGCGCCCCGGCCCCACGCACCACCGGCGCCGACCCACGGCGCGCGGCCGGCTGCGTCGACCGGGCTCCGCGCAGCGAGACCGACGCTCATGATCCTCTTTGGTCTGGCATTCGCCGGCTCGAGCGGATGGTTCCTGTTCGTGCGGCTCGAATTCCTGCGGGCGCCTGGCCTGCTCGTCCACTTTCCCCGGGCGTACGCCTTGCTCTTCGCCGCGCTCATCGGCGGGCTCTTGATGATCGGCGCCGGCATCCGCGCCATGATCCGCGCCCGCCCGCCGTCCCCCGCGAGCTGAGACACGACCGAACGACGCGCTCGGTGCGAGTGGACGACGGACGACGCGTTGCGATCATTCTTGCTTCACGCGATAGACACCCTCGAGCGAATGCTTGTTGTAGGGCCCAGTCTCTCGTATTGCCTCGGATGTACGGCTCGGATGGCCCTCGGACATTCAGCGGATCCACCGGTAGACATGCCGCTCGAAGAACGCTCCGTCCGGCGGAAAGCGCACCAACTTCTGAATCGAGCACTGCGTCTCGCCCAGCGAGTAGACGAATCGAAGTCGGGCGGCTCGGCCATCGTCCTCGCCATCCTGTTCCGTCACGAACCGCACCGTGCCGTCGGCAAGGACCGCGCGCTCCAGCACGTGAGCGTCACGGAAGGAGCGCCCTCCGTCAGCGAGCACCGCCGTCTCGCTGTCGTTGGCGTGCGGCTCGTCCGCGTAGCCCACGCGCATGTCCCATGCGAATGCACCATCCGGCTGCTCAGGCAACCGCACCATGAGCAATGACGCTTTGATCGTAGTCTCCACATGGCTGGTGTAGTCGAGGTAGGTCAGCGTGCCCGTCCAGGGGGCGCCGGTCAGTCGGTCGATGTCCGTCGCCGCCACGGCGGCGCCCGCAACCATCACCGTCTCGGTGGATGCACTGGTCACGGCGCAGCCGACAACCGCCGCCAGGCACGCGCACGTTGCAAGCGAGCGAAGCGTCGCCGTGAGTCGCAGGATCTCCCGCCTCGGGTGCTGGGGGAGAGGCGGCGAACAGCGGTTGTATCTGTGCTGCCCAACGCCGCGCCGTTGACCTGTGGCGCACGAGAATGGTGTCACCTTGGCCATCAGACAGTCTCCTGCATCGCGCATGATAGCGGAAGGCCGTGCATCCGCCCAGGTCCCCCGCGACCCTCACTCCGAGCGCGACAGACACATCACCAGCGCGTCGTCTCGGGTCATGCGCATGCGAGCGCCCGCGATCTCGAGTCGGGTGCGCTGCGGTGCGCCGCGCGGCCCCTTCATCTCGATCGTCCAGCTCGTGCCCTCGTGCGCGACGACGCGATACGGTTCCGAGGAGTTGGTCGCGGCGACGGAGTGGGTCATCGTGTCGTTGGTGAACACGAAGC
>LNFM01002301.1_pt1 | contig 40285 bp, 46 predicted proteins | sample 596031 | NCBI WGS metagenome assembly LNFM01 (sample SAMN04254537, study PRJNA301005) | activated carbon metagenome | isolation source: dual media filters at the Ann Arbor, Michigan drinking water treatment plant | place: USA: Ann Arbor | reverse complement strand
CACCCCGACATGCTGGAGCCCGAGCTGGCCGACCTGATCGAGGCTGCGCTGGAGCGCCACCCGAACGACCCCGCTCTCCAGGATCTGGGCATGCGTGCGATCGACGCCTACTCCAACGGCTTGATGGCCGCCACCGGGTCATAGCCATGCGTCGCGCCTTCCTGGTCTTTCGCGCGCGCGCCGCTGCGCTGGTGCTGCGTCAGCGCAGCGCGGTGCTCACCCTGCGCACGCGCAGCGCCACCTGCACCCTTCGCTCGAACTGAGGTCCCCATGAAAGAGCGCACCACCGGCTACCTGGGGTTCCTGCTGAAGGACAAGAACGGCCGCGCCGCCTTGCCGACCATCCTCACCTACCGCGTGGACTGCCTGACCACGAAGCAGGCCGTGCGCCCCTTCACCCAGCTCACCCCGATGGCTGAAGGCGAAATCGTGCTCACCGCTGACGACACAGCCATCAGAGGCACGGACAACCCCAGCGAGACCAAGCGCGTCACGCTGGTGGCGGTCTACGGCGAGGCCACCGACAGGCTCACCGTCGAGTTCGATTTCAAGGTGGAAAAGGCCGAGTTCGTGGTCTAGCGCACCGGTAAGCGAGGGCCTGAATTGGCCCATCGCTCGTGAGACTTCGGAGGTCCACCGAAGGAGTCTCCCGATGCTCGATCAAAGCAGCAGCGGCGCAGTTGACCTGCCGCCGCCTGACGCGCTCTCCGCGCGCCTCGCTTCCGTTACCCGCCTGCTGCTTGACGATGTTGCGCTGCCCGCCCTGGAGCGGCTTCGCCTCACGCGCGAGCTGGCGACCATCCGCACTGGCCTGGCTGCAAACCCTGGCGCGCTGGCCCGGCTGAAGCTGGCGCAGCGCCTGGCTGAGGTGCGCAAGCGCTTGGGCGCTGCCGTCAAGCCGCAGCCGGCACCCGTCGACGCAGAGCCGGGCACGGACCCCTTCGAGGACGTGGCCACCGGCAAGACCGAGCGCACCAGCACCTCGGACCTCTACGACTACGACCCCAACCGCAAGCCCGCGCAGCGCAAGCGCGAGAACGCCGCGGCCATGGACATCCTGGCGCAGATCGACGCCGGCACCCTGAACCCGGCAGCGCTGACCGCTGAGCAGAAGGGCATGCTGGCGCGCTACAGCGGCACCGGCGGCAACCTGGTGGGCGCCGATGGGAAGAAGGGCAGCGCCTACGAGTACTACACGCCAAAGCCGATCGCCGAGGGTATGTGGAGCCTGCTGCGCGAGCTGGGCTTCCAGGGCGGCCGTGTGCTGGACCCGGCCGGCGGCGTGGGCATCTTCGGCGCCACCGCGCCCGTGAACGCTGCCGTCGATGCCGTGGAACTCAGCGAGACCAGCGGCCGCGTGAACCAACTCGTCAACGACGGGCCCGGCTACAAGACGGTGATCGCACCCTTCGAGCAGGTGGCCTCAGCCACGCCCGATGAGGTCTATGACGTGGTCATCACGAACGTGCCTTTCGGGGACGTGAACGACCGCGGCGGCAACCAGTTCAAGGACACGAAGTACCGCAACGAGCCGCTGCAAAACTACTTCATCCTGCGCAGCCTGGAGAAGCTGCGCCCGCGTGGCCTGGCCGCCTTCATCACCCCGCCGCGGTGCATCTCCGGCAAGGGTGGCAAAGAGCAGGACCTGCGCCAGCGCGTGAGCTACATGGCCGAGTTTGTGGGCGCCTACCGCCTTCCCAACTCGGTGTTCGGCACGGCCTCAGCGGACACGATTACCGACGTGATCGTCTTCCGCAAGTTCAGCCGCGAGGTGCTGGAGAAGGTGGAAGAGCTGCGCGGCCAGAGCCCGCAGACCCTGCTGGACGCGCGCGTGATCTGGCCGGAGTTCATCGAGGGCAACTACTTCATCGGCGAGGGGCGCCGCTTCGTGCTGGGCGAGTTCGTCGCGAAGGACCCCAACAAGTTCCGTGACGTCGACCGGGTGATCAACGGCGGCAGCATGGCCGACATCGCCAAGCTGCTGCGCAAGTTCCCGGACAGCCGCATCGACTGGGCGCTGCTGGACGCCGCCGAGACAGCCCCGCTGATCTACCGCGACGGCGACATCATCAATCACGCTGGCCAGACGCTGCAGATGCGCGATGGCCGGTGGACCGTGCTGCGCTCTGCCGGCACCGAAGAGGCTGCGGCCGAGATGGCCGAATCGCTGGCGCGCTGCACCACGCCCCTGGGCGCGGTCAACACCGGCCTGAGCTACGGCGCCGCGGTGCGCCTGCAGACGGCGCTCGTGGAGTCCGCCCGGGCCCTGGACGTGCCCGAGTGGCTGCGCGGCCTGCTGGGCCAGCTCGCGAAGGTCGAGGCCGGTAGCCGCGAGTCGGCCTGGTCGGCCGCGGTGGTGGGCCTGGCCGTGGACGAGGCGTTTGCCGAGCGGCAGAGCGAGGAAACCGCCTTCGACTACCTGAACGGCTACCCCATCCTCAGCGAGGCCATGAAGCGCGTGGCCTCGGACGCTGCACGCCCGCCCACGGCCCTGTCGAAGCTGATCAAGACCGCCATGAAGAAGGTGGTCATCAACTACAGCAAGCGCGACGGCTTCTCGGGCGTGTGGCGTGGCGACGTGGTGCAGGAGCGCGACGACCGCAGCGAGGCCCAGAAGTTCGAGGCTGCGCGCTACCGCGCCGGCGGTGGCGCCTTCGTGCCGCTGGATCAGGCCAAGGCCCTGTACGGCGAAGACTTCGACCCGATGGCCGATGACCAGTGGTGCGTGTCGGCCGACGGCCAGGCCGTGGCCCGAGCCGATGACTACTTCGTGGGCAACTACGCCGACTTTCTCGCGCGCATCGACGCGGAGCTGGCGGCAGCCACGAACGACGACGTGCGCGACAAGCTGCTGCGACAGAAGTTCATCGCCCAGAGCCGGCTGCTGCGCAACGACCCGTCGCAGATGCACTTCACGCTCTTCTCGCCCTTCACGAGCCTGGAAGAGCGGGCCGAGTTCGTGCGCCGCTTCGTGGATCCGCGCTTCAGCGTGCAGTTCGATGAAGAGACCGGAGCGCCGTTCATCGGCTGCGACATCACCACGCCCAAGAGCGAGGCCGAGCGCAACCTCAAGCGCTTCGGCGAGTACCTGCGCACCGGCACGGTGGCCACCCGCAGCAGCAAGGGCGACAAAGAGAACGTCGAGCTGGAGCGCCGGCGCGTGCAGGCGCTGCGCTCGCTGGTGCAGACCAGCGAAGGGCAGTTCAACTCGTGGGTGAAGGCCAACCCCGTCGTCATGGCCCGGCTGGACGGCCTGGCAAACGACCCGCAGCGCATCTACTTTCGCCAGGTCGAGGACGATTCGCCGCTGGACATCCCGGGCCTCAATCCGGCCTGGAAAACCCACGGCTACCAGGCCGCCTGGGTGCGCAAGATGGGGCGCGAGTTCGGCGGCATCAACGGCGACGGCGTGGGCCTGGGCAAGGCACAGCCGCTGGATGCTCGCATCCTGACGCCTGCCGGCTGGAAGCTCATGGGCGACATGAAGGTCGGCGACCTGGTGTTCGCTGCCGACGGCACCGCTGTTCCGGTGCTGGGCGTGTATCCGCAGGGCGAGCGTGAGGTGTTCGAGGTCGAATTCACGGACGGCGCTAAGACTCGCTGCTGCGACGAGCACCTGTGGTTCACCCGCACCGAGCTGGATATTCGGGCCGAAAGGCAGAGCGAGGGCCGAAGAACCGCGGTGAGCCGCCCGGGCAGCGTCAAGCCTCTGAGCGAGATTCGCCGCACGCTGCTGCGCGGGAAGAAGCAGAAGATGCACCGCATCCCTATGGTGCAGCCCGTGCAGTTCGCAGAGCAGGCTTTGCCCATCAGCCCGTACATCCTCGGAGTGCTCATCGGTGACGGCTGCCTCACCGGAAACTCGATGGTCTTCAGCAGCGGCGACACGGAAATCGCGGACCGCGTTTGCCATCTCCTGAAAGACGACTTCGGCGACAAGGTGACGCTGTTTGAGCGCGAGGTCGGAGACCGCACGCCAACGTGGTCCCTGACGTGCGGCCGGAGCGGTGGCAAGAACCTCGCCCTTGATGCTGTTCGTGGCTTGGGCCTGACCGGTCGCCAGTCACACGACAAGTTCATCCCTGACCTGTACCTTCGCAGCTCTGTTGCTCAGCGGGTCTCTCTGCTGCAAGGCTTGATGGACACCGACGGCTACGTGAGCCGCGACGGTGTGACGGTGCAGTTCACGAGCGTCTCGCGCTTGCTCGCTGCCGGCGTCATGGAACTGGCACAGAGCTTGGGCGGCACCGCCAGCATCAGCAGCAGAGTTCCAACCTTCACGCACCGCGGAGAGAAGAAGAGCGGTCAACTGGCGTTCACGGTGAGCCTTCGCTTGCCGCCAGACATCGAGCCGTTCGCGCTGAAGCGCAAGGCGGCACGAGTGCGTGCACGCTCGAAGTACTTGCCGACCCGGCTTTTCTCCAAGGTCACCAGCATCGGTGTGGCACAGGTGCAGTGCATCGCCGTTGACCACCCGAGCCACCTCTACGTCACCGACGACTACATCGTCACGCACAACACCAGCCAGGGCCTCATCGCGGTGCAGCACGCGCACTCCATCGGCACGAAGAAGCGCACTGCGTTCGTGGTGCCCAACTCCGTGCTGTCGAACTGGCGCAAGGAAGCCGCGCGCGTCTACGCCGATACGGCCGACTGCCTGTATGTGGGCCTGCGCGAGAGCAAGACCGGGGACTTCAAGACCGACCCCGCCGCCTATGACGCCGACCTGAACAAGATCCTGGAAGGCCGGCACCGCAAGATTTTCATGACCTATGAGGCCTTCCAGCGCCTGCGCCTTCGCGCGAGCACGGCCGCGGCCTATGACGCCTACCTGGCCACGGTGGATGCCACCTACGCGGCCAGCGACAGCAAGGCCGACGATGAGGTCAGCAAGAGCCTGCGCGCCAAGGTGATCGAACAGCTCACCACGGCCAGCAGCAAGAGCATGGCCGCGCCCTACTTCGAAGACCTGGGCCTGGACAGCCTGGTGATTGACGAAGGCCACCTGCTGAAGAACAGCCGCGGCACCGTCGACTTCGGCGGCGCGAAGTTCCTGAGCCTGGCCGACCCTTCGTCGCGCGGCCTGGACGCGCAGGCCAAGGCGTGGTTCGTGCGCAAGGATGCGCCGCGCAAGGACGGTGTGATCCTGATGACAGCGACGCCCATCACGAACAGCCCGCTGGAGATTTACTCCATGCTCTCGCTGGCGGTGGGTGACGCGAAGCTCAACGACCTTATGGTGGGCATCAAGGGTGCCGACCAGTTCATGGAGGTCATGTGCCAACTCGAGAACCTGGACGAGGAAACGCTGGACGGGCTCATCAAGCCCTACAACGTCTTCACCGGCCTCAACAACGTCGGCATCCTGCGCAACGCCCTGGCGGCCACGTGCACCATCCGCACGGCCGAGCAGGTGGGCGAGCAGATCGTCATGCCGGCCGCCAGCGAGCGGCCCACGCCGGTGGCCCTGCCGCAGGCAGTCAACGACCTGCTGCAGGAATACAAGGGCGCCTTCCGGTACGCCATTGACGACCTGACGGGCCGCAAAGAAAACCGCGGCGACCCCGAGGCCTATGAGCGCGTGGCCGAGAAGTTCGGCGAGCCCAAAGAGCTGATCGGCCACCCCTTCAACCTCATCCAGAAGATGGGCCTGCTGATCGCAGACCCCGAGCTGGACGAACGCGCCACGTTCCTCTACTTCACGCCAGCGCAGGCGGAGACGGTCGACGCGCTGGTGGCCGCCTGGAACGCGAAGCCGCCGGTGGAAGATCGCGCGCGGATGGGCCCGCACACCAGCCAGGCGGCGGTGGTGGGAAAGAAGACCGTCAAGGACGGCGACGACAAGGTGGAGATGCTGCGCATCCAGGCGCGCGCCAAGATCGACGGCAAGCGCGTGGTGCTGGACACCATGCAGCCGGAGACGCAGGCCGCCTTCGATGCGATGGCGGACAAGGCGGGTATCGACTTCGACGTGACGCTGCCGCCGAAGCTCGCCGCGCTGATCGAGAACTTCAAGCACGAAGAGGCCAACCCGCGCGGCCGCGTGGAGGGCCTGCCCAGCGGGCGTGTGCGCCAGCTCATCTTCTGCGACACGCTGGCGATGCACTCGAAGATCAAGCGCCTGCTGGTCAAGCATTGCGGCGTGTCGCCGGCGTCGATCGCCATCATCACCGGCAAGGTCAACGGCAAGCCCGAGGAAATCCTGGCGGTGCAGGACGGCTTCAACGCCGAGGGCGAGGGCAACAAGTACCGCGTGGTGATCTGCAACGAGAAGGCCGAGGTCGGCATCAACTTGCAGAAGGGCACACAGGCCATCCACCACCTCACGCTGGGGTGGACGCCGGACAGCCTCACGCAACGCAACGGCCGCGGCGTGCGCCAGGGCAACCAGACCGGCCGCGTGACGGTCTACCACTACGATGCCGATGGCACCTTCGACACCTACAAGCGCATGCTGGTGGGTAAGAAGTCGTCATGGATCGATGCTGTGATGGACCCCAACGGCGGCGACAACGTGGCCGTGGTGGGCGGCCTCACCCGCGAACAGCTCGAAAGCCTCATCGACTCGGTGGGCGACAGCGACGCGATGAGCCGCATCCAGGCGCGCGCTGAGGCTGCTGAGAGGCTGACGCGCACCGCCAGCACCCGCGGCAAGCAGGCGGTGACGATCAGCACCATCAAGGCGCAAGCCGCGTTCCTCGAGAAATACTCCAGCGCGCAGGCCTGGGCCGCGGAGAAGTTCGCAGCCTTCATGACCGTGGCCGGCCAGATCATGGGCGTGCGGATGCGCCTGGACAACCCCAAGGCCACGGCAGGCTCCATCGTCAAGAACCAGGGGCTGCTGGCGGAGCTGCAGGCGCGCGAGCGCAGCCTGCGCACGCTGATCGAATCCAGCGTCAAAGTCATGAAGGCCACGGGCTACGGGTCCGCCACCACCTATGCGCCCGGGACGCTGGATGACGTGGTGGCCTACGCGCGCACGATCACCTATGGCGACTTGAACAAGATGGGGATGGCCGACCGCATCGCGAAGATCGTGCGCGACGGGATCAACTTCAAGTTCGAGGTGTCGGAAGACACCGACATCGGCAACGAGTGGCGCAGCGAGGTCGACCAGGCGCAGGCCATGATCGACGCCAGCCGCGACGAGTTCAAGCGCCTGGGTGCTCAGGAAGGCGGCATCGCTGCCGAGGTGCTGGAGCGCGATAACACCGTGATCGACGGCAAGGTGGTCTGCGAAGGCGCCTTCATCGAGCGCAGCGGCTACCTCGGGGTGGTCCGGCGCGAGAAACTGGGCCTGATGGCGTTCTACCTGAACGACGACGGCCGCACCAAGACCATCGCCATCGCCGACGAGCTCAACAAGGGCACCGTGACCCTGCCGGGCTCGCCTGGCTACGATGAGCTGATCACGCGCGCGGCGCAGATCGAGGATGCCGTGGGCGGCTCCGGGCAGCTCAGCGCCGGCCAGCTCGAACAGCTCTTCTCGGCCACGGTGCCGCAGGTGGCCCAGCGCCGCGCGGCGCCGATGCTGGTCAAGTACGAGGCGCGCTCGTGGTTCCTGCCGTCGCCATACTTCCCGCAGGTGGTGCACACCGAAAATGTGGACGGACTGCGCGTGCTGCCGCTGATCGCCTCGAAGCAGTCCGAGGTGGTCAAGAGCACCTCGAACAGCTACGGTACGGTGTCGTTCGTGTGCGAGAGCACGGTGGGCGTTTCCAAGACAGAGCCTGGCGGCATCTGGCGCAACCTCGTGGACTTCGCCAAGTCACGCGGGGTGAAGATCACCTGGGGCGACTTCACCACCATCAACGCCTACCGTAGCAACAGTGTCGGCAAGGCGCTCCTGTCAGGATCTGCGGCGCCGTTCGATGAGTTCGTGCTGGCCCCGGCCACGACGCTGGAAGGCCTGCGGGAGCGCCTGCGGGCCTGGCTGGAAACCGAGGCCTTCCCGCAGTACGAGTTGAGCACCGAGCCGAACTACTCCGTCGAGCGGCCCGAGACGTTCCTGCAGATCACCTCCTACAGCTTGCGCGCTGCCTTCGACCACAAGCGCGAGCTGATCGCCCGGGCAGAGGCTGCCGCTCGCGAGCCGGCACCCGCGCCGGCGCCAGCTCCAGCAGCCCCAGCAGCCCCAGCGCCGGCAGCGGACGCCACCACGGACGAAGACCCGAACCGCATGGTCGGCCTCACGGGCAACACCAAGGCCTGGATGGGGCAGATCAAGGCGGCCGCTCTGGGTGTGGGCAGCAAGGCCATCTGGGACGGCACGGCGCTGTGCTGGAACGTGCCGTTCAAGGCCTGGACCCGCCTGATCGAGGGCAACCCGCGCGCCGGCAAAGAATTGCAGGTGGTCGAGGCATCGGGCAAGATGAGCCGCGGCCGCCGCCGCTGAAAGGGAGACAAGCATGTTCGTGAACTACAAGATCGAAGCCAGCGAGGCAGCGACCAAGACCGCGGCCATGCGCGCCACGCACGCGGCTTCAGGCCGGGCCGGCACCTTCGAAGAGAACGCGGTGCGCGTGCTCGCGCAGCGGCTGCTGGCCCACCCCGAGCGCTACCTGGAGTTCGGCCCCTACTGGTGGGCCGTCAAGGCCGTGCTGCTGGACGCCGGCGCGCTGTCGGGTGATCGCGGCGACCCGCTGGTGGCCGCGGCCTACAGCGGCCCGGATGCTGCCACCACGCTGGTGATGGCCGAGGCCTTCAAGGACGTCTACCGCGCCAGCTTCATCGTGGGCACCAGGCTCTTCGACCTGGGTGGCGAGGGCATCGACTACGAGCTGGTCGATGAGGACATGGACGAGCGGGTGGCGGCTGGGGCCTGAGCTTCGCCCGGGCATGGGAAAGCCGGCTCTCGGGCCGGCTTTTTCGTGGGCGCGTAGCGCGTCACCGCTGGCGCGGCCTCGGGAGAATGCCCTTGGTGATGAGGTCGTTCCAGGCGAAACGCTCGTGCAGCTTCCCGGCCAGAAAGCCGGCCGCGAAAAGGGCAAGGCCGCCGAAGGTCACCAGCACGCTCATTTGGTCCCACCTTTGGCTGCCTTGCGCCGCGCGGCCTTGGCCGCCAGCGCCAGCGCGTGAATGATCGCCTCGGTCTTGCCCTGCCGGGTGGCGAAGCCGTTGGCCTCGATCACCGTGCGCAGGTCTTCCATGGACTCGGGCGGCAGCAGGACGGCCACCTTGTCGCCGCCGCGGTCGCGCAGCTCGTTCAGCACCTTGGCCTGCCGCGCGGCTGCGCTCAGGGCCAATCCTGTGACGGGACGGATCACTCGCCAGACTCCCAAGCCGAGGCGATGGCCCCCAGCGCGCTTTCCAGCTTCTCAGCGTCGGCGATCAGCGGCAGCAGCAGCAACGACAGCAGCGGGTCGGCGCCGCGGTGCGCCTGCTGGATTGCGGAGCGCAGTACGTCTGCGGCCTGGTGAGCAGCAGCAAGGGTTTCGGACTGGGCAGGTCCGTGTGCAACGGTGTCGGTCGTCATGCAGCATCCCGTCAGAAAAGCATAAGTGTGACAGCTAACGCGAACGCGAGCAATGCGCTCACGCTTGCTGGCCGGCCCGCTTCTCCGCGCGCAGAGCGCGCAGCAGGGCCTCGCGGTCTGGCATCGGTGCACCTGCCGACGTGCGCGCCTTGATGGCCAAGTCCAGGGCTGCTTCCAGGCCGTTGTGCTCGGTGCTGTAGCGGGTCTGCCGCGGCCGGCCTCGCTTGTCCGACCAGCTCGCCACCACGTAGAGCGCCACGCTGCCGTAGTAGGGGTGCCATTCCCAGCGAATGCCAGCGGCTGGTGTGCGGCTCTTGGCAGTGCGTCGGCCCTGGGGTGAACCGCCGCGGCCGGTGCCGATCTTCAGACCTCGGGCCCGGGCTGCCGCCTTGGCCGCACGAAGGGCCTTCTCGGGGTCGCCATGGGCAACGGCTGAGAAGTAGGCGGTCTGGCCCGGGCCGGTGCCGCCGGCGCGGAGCTGGTGGCCGAGCACGGTGCCGGCCTTGCGGATGGTGACGATATGGGCGGTGGTCATGCTGGGTCTTTCCGGGGTTGATCGGCCGTGGCCGACTTCAGTGCGTCAAGTGCGCGGCGGGCCGCTTCGACGCTGGCGTGACCGCCGATATAAGCGCGGGCGGCCGCGGCGTCTACGAGCAGGCCTGCCCCGCCTTCGCCGGCCAGGGCGACAAGGCCGCGCGCTTCGGCGCCTGAGAGCACCAACACCACGTCGCCGCTGGGTGTGTTGAGGTAGCTGGCCATGGTCAGAAGTCCTCGGGGTCGCCGAAGTCGGCATCCAGTGCCAGCACCGCATCGCCCAGCACCGGCGTGGTGGTGCCGGGCTTGCAGATCGAGTGATACAGCGCGGTGGCGGCCTCGTTGCGCGGCAGGCGTTTGGCCACGCCCTGGTCGTCAATCAAGAGCACTCGGCCGTCGTGCAAGTCGATGGTGCCGGGGAAGGCGCCAGCGCCCAAGACCTCTTCGATCTTCGCCAGAGTAACGGGCGCGTCGAGCGGAGTGATGGTGCCATCGGCGCGCAGGATGGCGCGCTGCAGGTTGGTAGGTGTGGTCATGGTTGCGACTCGCGGGTTGTGGTCGTGCGAAGGCGCCAGCGCGGCCACCTCAGCGCGGAAGTTCAGGGCGTAGTGGCCCATGATGACCTGCACGTCGGCGGGCAGTGTCGTGGCCGATTCGGGGATGGTGATGGTGGGCATCTCGGCCTCAGTTGCGGGTGAAAGAGCAGGGCGCCCACAGCTTCACGGCCTCTTCGCGCGCGGCGGCCTGGCTTGGGAAGTTGGACACGCGCCCATCGGTGCGCAGCAGCAGCCACGGCTTTGCGGGGTCGAAGGTGTCGGCCGCCGGGTCCTGGCGGTTGATGCTGGCGACGTGCTGGCCGGCGGTACGGCCAGCGCGAAGGTGGATGTGAAGCATGGTGCGCCGGTGGGGAGTGCGGTTCGCCAAGGCTCACGTGCGCGTGACGCGTGAGCGGCGGATTGCTTCAGCGAAGGACCCTGCAAACTGAAACGGGCTTGGAAGGCCGTCTTCGCTTCTCAGGGATGCAAGCAAAGCCGACTTGGAAGCGTCCATGGTTGCGAGGACGGGGCGCAACGTAGCCGCTAAGGGGGCGCGCAGTTGGGCGCGAGATGAAGCGGCGCGCCCCAGCGCCTTCCGTCGTGACTGCATCTTCATCATGTCTCCTGTGAGTTATGCGAGCCGCTCGGCGCAGATCGGCCCGATACCGCGCGCGATGCTCTCGGGGTCGGTGAGCTCCAGTCCGCACACCGCGCAGTTTCCGACTTCCTGGCCCGTGGCCTTGATGGCGGCCATGGGGTCGCTCACGAGGGCGGCAACCTTGGTGGCCACCTCGGGGGAGCAGCAGTCCATCTTCAGGAACTTGCCGCTGACGATCTTGCCGAGATAGGTCTCGCCCTCGGTGACGTACAGGGCGCCGGCGTTCTTGCCGGTGGCCGGGGCGGGCTTGACCGCGAAGCCCGACATGCGCAGCTTCACGCGCTTCAGGCCCGAGGCCAGCAGCTTGTCGAAGGTGGCGCGCAGTGCGTCGTCGTTGACCACCACGGCCGCGGCCTGGATGGCGGCTTCGGTGCGGCGCTTTCCGGCGCCCTTGCACGTAAAGCACTCTCCCACGTCACGGCCGGTGTAGCCCGTGAACCTGCCCGTGCCCTTGCACTTCGGGCACGGCTCAAAGCGGGCCGCCAGGGGCATCGGCGGCGGGGCGGTGAAGCGTTCGGTGCTGAGCAGTTGCATGGCGGGCTCCGGGGTCGAGGCCTGTAGTGTGAGCGATAACAATAAAGAAGGTCAAGCGGTTTGTTCGTGCCCGACCATGGAGCCAGCCGGCCGGTATGCGGGGTGCGATTCGGGCAGCATGAAAGGGGCCGTCACCGCTTCGAGGTAACCCGTCGTGAGGTGCCTGACGTAGCTCTCAACGCGGTCCAAGACCTCAGCGCGCGAGTAGCAGCCGTTGTCGTTCTCGTGTGGGTCGTCCTCGGCCAGCAGCGGGCACCAGACGTTCCAGGCCTGCCCTGGTGCGATCGTGTCGATGCAGATTTCGTGTTTCGTGGCGAGGCGCCGCGCCCTTGCCATGGCGTTCAAGCCTTCGCGGTCCACGACGTCGACCTCGGGCGGAATGTCAGGCTCGCCGACGCGCTCGAAGATCCAGCCGCGCTGCACGTCGCCGCCGACCGCGTTTGCGGTGATGGGCACGCCCGCCGGCCTGCCGTTGTCAATGAGTCGGTCCTGGAAGAGCACGAAGTAGTGATCGTCGGTGGCAGCGATCATCGGCGCGGCCTGAAACTCGGCGTGGTTCATCTGGGCGAAGTGCGCGATGCCGGAGCAGCCGATGATGGTGTCGACCACCGCATAGCCAAGGCGCCGCATCACGCGGAACAGCTCGCCATGGAACATCCCGCGGACAGCCTTGGTGTTGCCGCGGTCGATCTTCACCAGGCGGTGGATCACCGACGTGGGCTGGCCGGTGACGGCTGCGATGGCCGCCGGGCCGCACCATAGCCTGGCGCCTTCGAGGTCGTGCGTTATCGGGTGCAGCATGGCCGCCTTCAGGGCCTGCAGCCGTCGGCATTGGACGCCACCTTCTCGGTGTCCAGCAACGTCAGCTTGTGGCGCAACCACCGGGCCCGGCCGGCGCGGATCAAGGCAAGGGCAGCGCCTCGCACCTGACGTTCGGTGATGTCGACCCCGTCGGCCAGGCTGAGGTGGCAGGCAATGTCCATCGAGGTCATCGGGCCGTGGCGCGACACCGCATGTTCCACCTGCGCCGATGGCGTGAAGATCGGCACGCTACCGATGCTCCGCACGTGGTAGCGCACGCCGCGCTGGTCGGCCAGTGCCATGAGCCGGTTCGCGTCAATGCCGCAATGCCGGGCCAGCAGGCCGATGAGCACGCCCACGAAGCGCGGCCCGTGGGCTTCGTCGTGTGGCGTCAGGCGGTGGGCAGCCTCGTGCAGGATCACCCAGCGGCTGCGGGCCCACCGCGGCAGCTTCAGGCGGTGGTCGGCGCCGGCCGTGGCGCGGCGCTGGCCCCACAGGTTGCGCGCCAGCTCGGGCGCCACCTGCCGCGCCAGGCCGACGCGGCCGCGTTCGGCGCGCCAGATCGGTTTCAGGAAAGCCTCGCACTCTTCGAGGGTCGTGAACTCCGAGGTGTAGAGGCTGCGGTCGAGCGTCGCCTGGCAGGCTACGCGCTCCCATGCGTAGACGCGGGAGCGCTGGTTGTCGCGGGGTCTTGCCATGGGGTGGTCTCCAGTTCGGTCAGAGGATGGCTTCGAGGTCGTCGGCCTCGCAGTCCAGGCGGCGGGCTTCGTTGCAACCGTCGCAGTCGCCACGCTCGCGCAGCTCATCGGCCCACTGGCGCAGGAAGGCCACGCGGGCCAGGATGCGGCTGTAGCGGCGGCGCCGGGCGATGGTTGCGAGGGTGATGGTCTGAGGCATGGGTCAGGTCTCCGGGTTGAGGGCAGGGCCCGCAGGCCCCCGGGTTCACTGCTGGTTGACGGCAACGACTTCAATCCTGTAGGCCGGCTGCTTAGGTACGGCCGCATCGCGTGCCTTGTGAGCGAGCGTCAGGCTGCCGTGCCAGGACAGGACATCGTTGCCTTTCGCAGTCAGGTGTTTGATCAGCGCTTCCAGGCGAGACGCGCGGCCGGCTGCCGCTTCAGCCATGAGCTGTTCGTCAGACTTGTCGCCCAGGTAGGCGACGTGGCCTGCGTGGTCTTTCTCCGACTGGGCATAAGACCAGGGGCGAGCGCAGCCGGTCACTTGGACGGTGCCGCCGACACCGAGGGCGGCCTGCTTGCGGTGCCATGCGATGTTCTTTTCGGTTTGCTTTGCCTCCTGAGGCTCACACGCCATGGCCCGCTGCCGCAGCGGTTCGGGGTTGAACTGGGTTAGCACCAGCGCGTGCGTGTAGGGGCGGTCGGTCTGACGCTTGAAGGTCTTGCCGTCGAAGGTGGCGGTGATGTAGCGCTTGGTCATGGTCGGTGTCCGGTGCGTTGCGATGGGTTATTGTGAGCGATAACGATTAAGGGTGTCAACACCCCGGCTTTCGCCGCTGGCGCGGGCGGTAACGCCCCGGCTCAGGCCCGGCATCGCTGGCGACACTGCCCCCATGGCAACCCAGCCCTCAGGGGCCCTCACGCCCACCGGCGGCTCGCTTGCTCGCGTCAAGCGCTGGCTCAAGGGCGAGGGCGCAGTCGAAGTCGTCCAGCGCCAAGGCGCAGGACCGCTGCCGCCTGTCAGCCAAGACGGTTGGGACGACTGGACCGGCGACCCGGTATCGCTCCAGTTCCTGCAAGGCAGCGCGGAGCGGCAGATACGCAGCCGCCAGCAGATTTACGAGAAGTGGCAGGACATGAGCGCCGACCCCGTGGTGTCCACGGCGGTGCGGCTGCACGTGACTTCAGCGCTGGGTGGCGACGAGAACACCGGTGAGATGGTCTACATCGAACTCACCGACGAGGCCAAGAAAGACAAGGCTCTGGTCAAGCTGGTCGAGTCGCTGGCGAAGGACCTGCAGCCGCACTTCAACCGCGTGGCGCCGACCGTGTGCTTCAACGGCTGCACCTTCGGCGACGCCTACGGCCGCATCTACGCGGAGGACAAGGTGGGCGTGCGCGACGTTTACGTCGATGAGCTGGTGTACCCGCCGCTGATCCAGCCGTATGAGCGCGGCAACAAGACCATCGGCTACACGATCGCCACCGGCAACCGAGTGAACGAGCGCTTGAGCGTGCTCCAGATCGCGCGCCTGAAGATGCCGCGCACGCTGTGGGTTCCGCAGAACCGCGCGATTGAGAAGGCTATCCGGGTGACGCTCACCACCGACCGCATCGAGGACCTGCCGGCGGTGCCGGCGATGGCTGGGGGTTCGTTCCTGGATGGCGCAGAGCAGGCCTATGACAAGTTCGCCGCGGCCTGGGCCGGCCTCACGGGCCAGCGCGTGCGCGACTCCATTGACGAGGCCATGGTGAGCGTGCAGCAGGCGGGCATGAGTCCTACCCAGCGCGCCACCTTCCGCCGCTCGTTGGAGGAAATGTTCAACCGCTCCAACGCCTACATCAACGAGGTGGTGAAGAAGGGCCGTGCCGTGGTCGGGCGGATCATCCACTTCATCCCGACGAACAGCGACAAGCAGCTCACCGAGATACGTGGTCCCGTGGGCTCCGGCTCCGCGCAGAGTTCGCTGACCATCGAGGACGTGATGATGAACGCGCGCATGCTCGCCGGCGCGCTGGGCACAGACCTGTCCATGCTGGGCTTCGCCGACCTGCTGAGCGGCGGCCTGGGCGATGGTGGCTTCTTCCGAGTGTCAGCCCAGTCAGCAGAGCGCGCACGCGCCATTCGGTCGGCTGCCTCGGGCTTCTTCAATCACATCGTGAAGGTCCACGCCCTGCTGAAGCACGGCCTGGACTTCGAGGGCAAAGACCTGCCCTGGCGCATCTCCTACTACAGCGGTATCTCATCGCTGGAAACCGAGCGGGCCAAGACCAAGGCCGACAACACGAACTCCGGGGCGCTGCTGGCGCAGATTCTCCAGCAGCTCAAAGAGCTGGGCTTGGGCAAGGACGCGGTGCAGGACTTCCTGGAGAAAGAGCTCGGCATGGATGCCACGCGGGCCAAGATGTTCGCCGCGGCAATCGACAAGGCCGTGGCCGACGCCAAGGCGGCCGAGGCAGCGGCTGCTGGTGGTGGCTTCGGTGGTGGTGGCGGTGGCGAAGACCTCGTTCCCGGCGCTGAGCCTGGCACGCCAGGCGGCGGCGTCCTGCCCGCGGAGGGCTAACAGTGTCCGTCCTGGATCGCGTCAGGTCCGCCCTCGCTGGCCGCGCGGCTCCCGGGTTGCAGTCGGCCGCGCAGGGCTTCCTTCCCGGTTTGCTGGGGGATGCTGCGGCCGGCGCGTTGGTGCGTGGCATCGCGCAGGGACCGGCCGGCCTCAAGCAGGTCATACCCGACCTGAAGAGCGCATCGCCCGATCTGATCTTCGGGGAAATCAACCGTCGGCTGGGGCAGGGCGAAGCGCAGGACAGTCTGATCCGCCAGTCGCAAGGCCGGTCGGCTGCCGCCGGCTCGCCGCTTGCAGGCTCGCCCACCCCCGAGGCGCCGGAGAGCCTGGGCCCAGTGGATCCATGGCCCGCAGCGCCCGTGTGGGGCGGCCTGTCCCTGCGTGAGTACCGCCAGCTCTGGGAAGAGTCGGCCCGCACGCAAAAGGCGTTCAAGAACCTGTTTCACATCGAAATCCGCGAGCTGAAACCCAGCCGCGACGCGCCAGGTGGCGCCGGGGGCTTCAACCTCTTCGCCATCGACGTGAGTTTCGCGCCCTGCACGATGCCAGGCGATGCCATCGCCATCGGCTCGGGCAGCATCGATAACCTCAACGGCGCAGAGCGGGTCGAGCTGCGCGTCACGACCCTGGACGACGTGCGCGGCAGCGTGAAGCGCTGGTTTCTGTCGAAGGCAGACCAGGCCACCCGTGTCGATGGCACGTTCGGCCTGCCGGCGGATTACCTGGTGACGGTCGACATCACGCACATGGCCACCACCGGCATCAGCGAGAGCGACCCGCGCCTGACGCACCGCTGGCTCATGCGACCCAGCAACATGGACAACGAACTCTCCCGGCGCGCCGGTGAGCTCGAAGAGCTGCAGCTCGCCTTCGTGCAGTTCGACACCTTCGTGACGCCCAAGTGAAGCTCGAGCACGACGCCCAAGGCTTTCTGACCGGCACCCCTCTGGGGGATGACGGCGCAGCGCGCATGCTCGCCGGGATCAAGGGCGACACGTCCAAGATCCTCGCGCTGATGCGGCGCACGGCCGGCCGCGCTGCGCAAGGCGGCAGCTACGGCGGCGCGAGCGCTCGCAACACGCGCGGCCCGCTCGCCCCGGCTGCTGTCCCGTCTGGACGTGCTGGCGCCGCGGCGGCGCGCATGCGAGGCACTGATGGCCGGTTCGTCGCAGGAGCCAGCGCTCCCAATGCGCAGGCCGAACGCCGGGCGGCTGAGACGGCAGACGCGGCGCAGTCGATGGCGCGCACGGTCGAGGCGCAGCGCCGCGACGCGAAGGCGGACCGCGCCGCACAAGCCCGCGGCTCCGATGGCCGGTTCGGCGCCGGCGGCCGCGGCGGTGGCGGTGGCAACGGTGTGGGCGGCGCGCTGGCGGCCAGCGGTGCCGCGCTGCAGGGCGCAGAACAGATCGACCCGCTGCTGGGCGCCATCGGCGAGATTCGAGGCGTCTACGCTGGCGCGCGCGGCGTGGCGTCGCCGCTGGGCCGCGCTGGCGCCGGGCTCTTCGGCATGGGCCGCGGCCAGTCCGGCGGCGAGGCGCCGGTGGGCTGGCTTCGCAAGCTCTGGCGCGAACTCCGCGCGTCGCGCAAGGACGACGCCAAGGCCAATCGCGACCTGCTGCGCGGCATCAAGGGTGTTCGGGGTGGGTCAGGACCAGGCGAGGGCGGGGGGTTCCTGTCCACGCTGGCCGGCCTGCTTCCGGCCCTGGCCTCGGCAATTCCCGGGCTGTCGATGCTGCCCAAGATCCTCGCCCCCTTGCTGGCGGGCGCGGGTGGCGCGGCTGCCGCGGCTGGTGCTGGCGCGAAGGGCCTGCTGAAGGGTGCGCTCAAGCGGGTGCCTCTGATAGGGCCGCTGATCGAGGCCATCACTGGGGTGGTGGAAGACCAGCGCATCGCTGCCGACGACACGCTGAGCGATGAGCAGAAGCGTCGCCAGCGCATCGAGAACGCAGGCGGCACAGGCGGCGCCATGGCGGGTGCGCTGGGCGGCGCCGCGGCGGGTAGCCTGCTGGGGCCAATCGGCACTGTCGGCGGCGCCATCATCGGCGGGCTGGCGGGCAGCTCCGCGGGCAAGAAAATCGCCGGCTGGGTGAGCGGCATGTTTGAGTCGGGCGCCAAAGGCGCCGCCACCATCTCCACCGGCAAGGGCGATTTCGGCGGCAAGAGCTACGGCAAGCACCAGCTCTCTTCCAACAGCGGCACCCTGAGCGCGTTCCTGCGCAGCTCGGAATACGGCTCCGAGTTCGCAGGCATGAAGCCAGGCAGCAAAGAGTTCGATGCGAAGTGGAAGGCGCTGGCGGCTGATCCGAAGTTCGCTCAGGCGCAGCAGGACTTCATGACCAGGACGCACTTCGACCCGCAGATGCGCAGGTTGAAGGGCGCCGGCATTGACCTGTCTGGACGAGGCGAAGCGGTCTCTGAAGCGGTGTTCAGCACCGCCACGCAGTTCGGCGGTAACTCCAGCCTCATCGAGCGCGCGCTGGCGGGCCGCAACGTCGCGTCCATGGGCGATGCGGACATCGTTTCGGCCATCCAGGACTACAAGATCGCCAACAACGAGAGCTTGTTCAAGTCCAGCAGCAGTGCCGTGCGCGCCAGCACGTTGAACCGCGCATCGGCCGAGAAGGCCACGCTGCTGTCCCTGGCCGGCGGGGTCGCTTCGCCTGCGGCCGCAGCCATCTCCCGCGCGCCCATGGCCGCCGCGGTGGTGGCCGCCGGCGCGCCGCCGACGCTGGAGATGTCGGGGCCCACGCGGCTCAACAGCGCCGCGCCTGCTGCCGGCGCGCCACCCGTCGCTGCGCCAGGCCAGGACGTGCGCGATCGGACCATCGCGCACATCGTCACCGGGGGCATCGGGGGCGGCTCACCGTATCGGTAAGCACCCCCGTGCGGCCCCGGGTGGGCCCAGACACTGCCGCGAAAGCGCAGACCTTCTGGAGCACCACCCATGATGAACACCGCGGATTACCACCGTACCAATCTGCAGCTCACGCTGGCCCTGGGTGACAAGCTCAACGCCGGTGATGCCACGTTCGAGCCGCTGGGCTTCGAGTCGATCTATCTGCTGGTCAAGCAGTTCCCGCACCCGAAAGTCAGCGGCGGAGCCGAAATCCAAGTCCCCTACGCAGGCGGCGGGCTCTATTTCGACCAGGCGCCCTATGACCCCAGCTTCCAGGGCGGCATCACGTTCCTGGAGACCGTGGCCGGCACCGTGCAGCGCTTCGCCAAGGACGTGCTCAAGCAAGGCGGCTACTTCGATGCCCGCATCTACGAAGGCACGCCCGCGCGCCATACGCGCCGGTACCGCCTGGAGCGCTGCTTCTTCAGGCTCGATGCCAGCGACCGCGACTGGGAAAACCGCCAGCAGGTGCTGATGCTGAACGGCACGTTGTTCGGCAACTACTTCGGCGACGAGCGCATGGGCAACGCCTAAGCCAGCACGCCTGAACCAACTCCACCAGGACCACCATGACCTACGCAACCAACATCAAGACTGGCCGCATGACTGTCGTGCGCGACGGCTGCAACAGCGGCTCGCTGGACCTCCTGAACGGGGCGGCCCAGGTCATGGGCACGACGGCACTCAACGCGAGTTCTGGCACGGTTGTCGGCGACCTGCTGACGCTGGCCGGCTTCCCCAAGACGATGACGGCCACCGTGGCGTCGAGCTGGGGCGCCCCTGTCGCAAGCGCGCGCTTCCGCAGCTCGGCCGCGGCCGACGTGAAGACGGGCCTGACCGTGGGTTTGAATTCGACGGCTGCGCCGGGCTGGGTGGGTTCGCAGGCCTATACCGCGAACCAGACCCGCACGAATGGCGTGGGCCAGTACCGCGTGGTGACGCCGGGCACTTCGGCGCCCACTGGCGGCCCTGTCGGCACCGGCCAGGCCATCGTGGACGGCACCGTCACCTGGGCCTACATCGCCCCGGCCAACGCCGTGGTGCAGCTCAGCGCCATGGAGTGGAACGTCGGCGACGTGATCAACGTCCAGTCGGCCACCCTGCAGCACGCTGCATAAGGGGAACTCGTGTCCCTGAGCGTCCTGCACACGCCGACGCGAACGGCGGTCAACGCCGCGGCCTTCCAGACCGTGCAGCGCGCAGCCTTCCTCGGGGGCTGGGCGGGGCAGCGGTACGTCGGGGCGCATCTGTACCAAGGTGCGACCTTGCTGGAGGCCCAGCTCTACGATGGGTTCATCGAGGGCGGCGTCGACCCGCTCAACGTCACCCTCGGGCCATTCGTCGCCCGCACGTTCTACGTCGAGGGCGATGTAGACCGCGTGGTCCTGCGCAACGGCACGACGGACATGCTCACTGTTACTGCCGACGTGGGCGAAGGGTCCGCCCCCACAGGGACGTTCCGCCTGGCCCGCCGGGTCACAGCCGATTCCCGCCCGCGCCTGGATGCGGTGGACGGTTTCGTCGGTCTCATCATCACCATGCGAACGGCGCTGCCGCTCACGTCGACGCCGACCTTCGCCTTGACGTTCGCCGTGGCCGACACCGCCGTCGCCGGCGTGGCTGCAGCGGGCTCGATCATCAACACCGGCAATCAGGCGCAGGCGTGGAGCATCACACCCCCTGGCGGCGTGACGGTCACGCCCAACTCGGGCACGCTTGCCGCCGGCGATACGCAGGTGCTCAGCGTGACGGCTGCCGCGGCAGGCACGCCTTCCCTGACGCTGGTGGCCGCGGGCGCGACGATCACGGGTAACCCGCAGGCCATCACCGTGAGCGGCGCACCTTCGGGGCCGCCCACCACCGCAACGCTCAGTGGGCCCAACGGCGCCACCGTCGGCGTGGCTCACACCTCGCGCGTCACGCTGAACCAGCCTGCAGACCAGGCCTACACGATCACCTGGGCGCGCAGCAACAGCGGCACCGGCCCGGCCACTAGCACCATCAGCACCGGGCAGACCTTCGTGGACGCCAGCAGCACCTGGGCTGCGACCGGAGCTGACCGCACGGTGGACTTCACGATCAGCCCCAGCCTGACGCGCGCCGGTCGGCCACTGGCGGTGACGGTGAGCGAGCCTGTTGCGGCGGGAGCGTGGCAGTCCCTGACGTTTCCGACCATCAGCCGCAAGGTGCTTTCCGGCACGGTGCCTCACGGCACTACGTGGGACGCCAGCAACGCGCAGAGCCTGGACGATCAGGCGCCCGTGAGCACTGCCGTGGTGCCCTATCGCGCCTTCGGCTATGCGGTGCATGGCGAGCCCGGTGTCCTGTACTACTTCGGCGGCCTACACAGCAACTACCAGGGCAACGAAACCGACCGGATTGACGCCCGCGACTTGACCAGCACGGCTGTCGGCAACGCCATCAACCACCAGCCGCGCCGGCCGCCGCAAGGCCCGCAGGACGGCTACGACTCGGGCTCAAGCGCCTACATCTACAAGATGTATGGCACGCCGCTTGATGCTGGCGACCGCGACGAGTGGCAAATCTACACGTACCACGTCTGGTGCTACGACACCTACCGGCCAGGCGATGGGCGCTTGTTCTACGCGACCTATGCCGTGGCCGATGGCACAACCGTGGGGGCCAATCCCAACGGTGAAGGCAGCGCGTATCAGGTCAGCAGCTTCTTCGCCACGGGCGACCGCGCCCTGGTGCGCTACTACAAGAACGGCAAGTACGAGTACGCCGCCAGCGGCCCGCCGGGCGGCCTCGCCATCGGCGGTTTCTCAGACTACAGCGCCTACCGGCAGTCAATCATCTGTGCGTCGTGCAACGGCACCACGCTCCGGTTCGATGAGCTTGTCGGCACGTCATGGTCCAACATCGGCTCGTTCTCGATGGCCACGATCATGGCGCCGGGCATCACCGAAGGCCAGATCGTCGCGGGCAAGGACGGCAACGGCATCTTGGTTCGCCACATGGAGCGGAACAAGTATCTCGTCTACACAACGAGCTACTACTTCCCCGGCCAGCTTGGGATTACCACGACCCTGAGCAATGGCAACTATGCGAACCTCATCTGGGTGCTGGACGTTGCGCCGATTGGCGGCGGCGGGCCGACGATGACGCGCGTACTGCTGAACGACACGCTCGATTCGCTCATCAGCACCTACGGCATCAATCGCGACGGCGCAGTCGGTCTTACGGTGGACAAAGCGAGCCGCGCTGTCTACGCGATGGCGGTGGACGGCGCGAACAGCAGCGGCACGATGACCGGCACGGTGCGCGTGTGGGCCGCCAGCTTTGATGACTTGGCGACGTGGACGGAGCGCAGCACCACGAGCGCGCCCACCATCTCGCACAACTTCGCGCTGGACCGCCAACCGAACTTCGTGTTCAACGGCCACATGCTGCTGTTGAGCGGCCCCGAGCCCAACACCACCATGCGTCGCGTTCGCTTGGGCAATTGGGAGGTGGCGCCGAGCTTCACTTTCTACCGCCACGAACAAGCCACGCAGAACTTCCAGCTTGCGGCGCCAGTGTCGTCGGACGTGCTGCGCGGCAAGCATGCGAACTACGCCTATCGCCCCGTCGATGGCCGCTATTACCAGATGGGCGGCGACATAGCGGAGAGCTTCACGCAGAGCAGCTACGCGCTGACCGTGGCCCCTGGAAGCTACACGTTCACGCAGGAACTAGACGAACTGACTCCGGCACCTGTGGGCTACGTGCGGCCTTGGTGCACTGACGATGGGGCATGGGCCTACTGCGGCGCGAGCAATGCGAACACGGCTCTGGCCGACCGCTTCGTCTACTTTCGTGGCGGTCAGGGCATCGGGGCTCGCAGCAGCGTCTACATGCAGAGCGCATACGCCACCCAGGCCGCCGCGGAAGCCGATCGCTGGACCGGCGCACTGGTGACGCTCTATGACCCGGTGAACAGGCGGTTTACTGCGCCTGACCTGTCGGGCTGGACGGTAAGCGCCGGCACCGATGCGCTGGACCCGCGAGCCTACCCCGCTGACTACTCTCGCAACGGCGCGTGGGATGGCACCCGCAATCAGATGTTCCGCTTCGCGCCTGGCCGGCTCACGCGCTGGGATTTCGACGCGCAGACCATCAAGGTCTGGAACGTGGCGTTCACAAGTACGACGGACGGCAATGAGTTCAGCGCGGACACGACCTACAACCAGGCGCTGACGAGCGAGTTCCCGAGCTACGTTGCAAGCGCTTCGTGGCCGAACATGTACGTCAACGACGTTGGCGCGGGCCGCTACCGCACCATCGTTGCGGCCGAGTGGGAGCACCAGGCCACTTGGCTTGATGAGAGCAACGGCAAGCTGTACGTGGTTAGCCCCTTCACTGGCTACCTGTGGTGCTATGAAACCAGGGGCACGGAGCGCACGAACGGCGACGGCACGCTGACGATCCCCTTCTATGCCATTCCGGGCCGCATCCCTCTGAGTTTCCATTGGCCGCAGAAGCCAGCAGCGCAGTGGGACGTTCGCATGCACAGCTACCTCGTGCCGTTCAAGGGCGGGCTGCTGTGGACCTGCGACAACCCCGGCGCTCAAGACGGCGGCGGGCGTCACGCCTTCTGGCGCCGCTTGGGCTACACGGGCGAGTGGACGCCGATCACGCTTCCGCAGGACTGGGCGGCCAACGGCATGCCGGCCAAGACCCGCAACGACATCAACAACGACGAGTTCATCGGGCTTCGCGCTGACATCAGCGTGGCCGGGCGCAATTCGACCGCCTTCTATCTGGTGAGGTAAAGATGGCTGACTTCATTACCTCGGTCACTTCGGCCGCTGAGCTTCGCACGTGGTGGGACTCCACTGTGCCGTCCAGCGTGCCCAGCGGGGACCGATACATTGCCGAGATGGCGGCGGGCACTTACCTCATGGGTAGCGTGTCCGCGACATGGGCGGGCAAGACCGTCCCGAGTGGCGCAGAGATCATTGTTCGCGCGGCCTCGGCGGCCAGGCTTACCAACGTGGCTCGAGCTTTGCGGGGCGGCAGCGATGGTGTCGTTTGGCAGTGCGGCAATAGCACGCTTGCCTTCACCGCGACGCGGACGCGCATTCAAGGTATCCAATTCACCGACCCTGGCGGCACTGGAAGTGTCCGCATCGGCGCATTCTGCACGTTGGAGAACTTCATTTGCCAGGAGTCTTCGTTCTCCTTTGATGACGTCAACGCCATCGCTCGGGATGGCGTCGTGCTGAGCAACCAAGCAAGCACGGCGCTGTATTTCGGCAACCCGAACGACCTGGAAAACATCACCGTCATCAACTTCGGTACTGGCCCGGCCGCGCAGCAGGGCTCGCAGTGCCGTTGGAAGAACTGCGTGCTTGTCAGCTTCGGCTCCGCAGCGATGGGGGACACTCTTGGTTTCCTCAGCGGGAGCACGAACAACAGCTTCAGTGCCGGCGCCAGCTACGGCACGAACGCCACAACGATCACGCCTGCTGACGAGTTTGAGAACGTTAGCAGTCTTGCGGCGGCAGATATGCGGCTCAAGTCGAGCAGCACCATCAAGACGACTGGTGCGGCCAGCGTGGGCAGCGGCAATGACGTGTACTGGCAGACCCGCAGCGGAACTCCGGCTCGTGGTGCCATCGAGGCTATTGCTGCGGCCCCCGTCATCACCGGTCCGACCGGTGCGGCTGGCGCCGCGAGCATCACGCAGAACGCGCTTGAACTGCAGAACGCGGCGGGCACTTGGACGGCCACCGGTACCGCTACGTGGTCGCTGACTGGCACCGACGCGGCGGCCTTGAGCATCACGGGCGGCGTAGTCACTTTGGCCTCGGGCAACTTTGACCATGAGACGAAGGCCAGCTACAGCTTCAACGTCGTGCGCGGCAGCGCGAGCCAGGCCGTTACGCTGAACATCACCAACGTGGTGGAAATCAGCGCGCCGACGCGCAGCACGCCGACCGCCACGACGGCCGCGCCTGGCTTCACCACCGACATCGCCACGGGTGAGGCGCGCTGCGTGCTCATCGCAGGCACCAGCCCGCCCACGGCGCCCAGCGAGGCCCAGGTAAAGGCGGGGCAGAACGCAGCCGGCACGACCTCGGGCGTGGTCGCCTGCACACCCCTGGCTATCACCAGTGCCGGCGCCAAGACGTTCGCCCCGGCCACAGTCACCACTGGTCTGACCTACTACCCGTTCACAGTTCACACGGCCGGCGGCATCGACAGCGCCGTGCTGCCGGGCCTGCCGCACTACCCGGGCACGGGCCGCCCGGTGTCCGACGTGAGCGCCGCCGGCTACACGCCCAGCGCCGGCGGCAGCCTCTCGGCCATGCTGAACGAAGACACCGCGGGCGATGGAACGTTCATCACCAGCCCGACGCTGGCCGGCGACTTCGCAACCGGGCCGATCATGGCCCTGGACAAGGCCTATCCCGCCGGCACCTACAGCGGCTTCAAGGTGCGCAAGTGGATCACGGGCGGCGTGGCGGCTGAGTTCAAGGTCGTGTTTCTGAACGACTCGAACACGCCGGTCGGGGAGACCGCGATTCAAGCCCAGGGCCCGACGCCAACCACGTTCACGCTCCCGGTCACGCTGACCGGTACGGCGACGCGCGTGCAGATCCTTGAGCGGCCCTGACCATGGCTGAAGGCCTCACCTCCTGGCTGCAACTCGATGAGTCAGCGCCGGCCCCCGGCCTGGCGGGGATCACCTCGTTCCTGCAGATCGAGGGCGGGGCCGACGCGCCGCCGGCCGGCTTGGTGGGCATCACGTCATTCCTTCAGATCGAGGGTGCTCCCGTTCCGGTGGCGCCGGTCGCGGTTTCGGACCTGGACGCCTTCGCGCTGACAGGCTTGACCTACGGCGCGAGCTGGACGGACAACTCGGACGACGAGACCGGGTTCGAGGTGCAGATCGAGGTCCCTGCGCTCAGTGGCAACTGGGTGGCCGCCACAGGTTCACCAAACCCGACCTCTCCCAACGTCGAGGGCTTCGCCGGCAACGGCGCGGCCATCTCCACGCCGTACCGCCTGCGCGTGCGGCCGAAGGGTGTGGCCGTCGACGGCTCCTGGACCGTCAGCGACATCTTCACCACGGACAACCCGGGCGGTGGTGGTGGCGAGCTGCCGCCCCCCGATGGCGTGTCGGCGGCGATTGCCTTCCAGGAGGTCGGCGACGACATCGTGAGCATCTTCGGCGCGCGCATGCGCTTCGCTACGCTCGCGTTCGTTGAAGGGCTGGACGACACGGTGGCGGTGCGGGCCACGCTGCGCCAGACCTTCTCCGCCGCCGTCGCCTTCCAAGAGGCAGCCGACGACACGGTGGCGGTGGTCGCGACGGTGCGCCAGGCGGTGCAGGCGCTCGTGGCTTTCATGGAGTCGGCCGACGACACTGTGCAGGTGTCGGGCAGCATCGCGCGGGCCTTCCTGGCATCGCTGGCCTTCCAGGAAGAAGCCGACGACACGGTGCTGGTGCAAGGCGTCGTTGCCACGTCCGTGGGCCTGCCCGGTACGCTGGCCGCGCTGTCGGCCGAGTACGTCACGCTGCGCACCCCTTCAGGCCTGTTCATCGGCTACCCCGAGGTGCTGGCCTGCGCGATCATGGCCACGCGCTTCTACGCAGGCTGGGCAGCGCTTGCGGACACCACGACCCTGGCCGGGCCATTCTCGATCACCGGTCAAACCCAGGTCACGAACGACGAATGGGCCGTGATCAGCCCGCTCTTCCGGCTCTACTGCGACCGCGAGAACGCGATGGTGATTGAATCCGCGGCCACCGCCGGCCTCAACCCGGTGGGCAAGTCGTCTTCCGAGGTGTCGAGCGAGATCCTTCAGGCCGAGACAGACCTGCCGCTGAAGGCCTATGTCGAGCCGGCCTGGTCCATCGGCTACCCACCGGCGACGTAAGTGCAGATCGCGCTGGAGGACGGCACCCCGCTGGGCGGTGGCTTCGTGCTCCGCGCGGTGCAGCGCTTCGACCTGACGCCCATTCCCTCAACGCTGGAGCTCTCGCTGCGCGCGGACGCTTCCCTGCCGCGTGGCGGTGGCCGCATCGTGGAGGGAACGGTGCTGCTGGCCGGCGTCAACCGAGACCGCTACCGCATCGTCAAGCTGCGGCGTGCGCCGTCAGAGTGGGTGCAAGGCCCCGAAGACCCCGCCGAGGCGGTGGAGGTCACGGCCATCCTGGACGGCCTGCACCAGGTGGCAAGGCGCCGCCAGCGCGCCGTGGTCAAGGAAGGCAAGTCGATGGGCGAGGTGTACCGCGCGTGCGGTGCCACCTGCCGCATCGGTGAGGACATCGCAGCGGTGCGCTTCGCCTGCTTCGTGGGCATGTACCCCACCGTGAGCATCGCGCAGGCGCTGCAGGAAGAGGCGGCCGTGGCCGTGTGGAAGCTGCGGGGTGAACTGGCCTTCGTGCGCCTGGCCGACCTCTTCAAGGGCCGCCCCGTGGAGAGCATGGCCGCCGACACCACCGTCGAGGTCAGCAGCGAGTTCCTCGAGGACCACGAGATACCGGCCGGCATGTCCACGAAGGCCGACGGTGCCGTGATCGCTGGCCGCCGCGACGTGCCGCACGGCTGGGTCTACATCCCGGGGGCGAGCGCACGCGTGCTGGACAACCTCACCCGCTGCCTGGTGGTGCGTCGCACCGCTCCCGGTGGCTATGCCGGGCACCTGCGCGCAGGCGATGGCATCGACGTGGCGGGTGTGCGGCACGTGGTGGTGACGGCTGCGCACACCTGGGATATCGGCGCCGCCGGCGGGGGCCAGGTGCAATCCACGCGCCTGTGGCTCGGCCAACTGAAGACCTGATCATGCGGATGTCGAACTACACGCCCGGCTTCGTGGAGTCCTATGACCAGGACACGCGCAAGTGCCGCGTGCGCTTTCCGCCCTTCACCGACGGCGCCGAGAAAATGCCCGAGGCGATGCTCAGCTACCCGCTCGGTGACAAGAGCGAGCACACCGAAATCCGCATGCTGGCCGGCGATCGCGTGTGGCTGGACTTCGTGAACGGCGACCCTCGCTTTCCGATCATCACGGGCTACCGGCCCAAGGAAACGGACAACGCGATCGACTGGCGGCGCTGGCACCACGAGAACATCGAGCTGCAGGCCGACACCGACCTGCACCTCTTCGCCACCGGCGGTAAGGTGCACGTGCTCGCGAACGGCCAGGCGCTGATCGAAGCCAACGAGGTGCGGATCGTGGCACCCCTCATCAAGCTGGACGGCGCTGTGCAGGCGCTGCAAGGCCTGGCCGTGACCGGCGCGCTGACCAACAACGGCATCAACGTGGGCAGCACGCACACGCACCTGTCCGCGTCGTCAGGCAGCCCCACCAGCACCCCGCTGCCGTAGCGGTTTACTGCTGCGGTAACGCTGCGTCGCCGCTGCAAAAGCGGCTCCGACACTGGGCACGTTCCAGCCCAACGTGCCGCCATGAAGCTACTGATCGACTACGAACAGCTTGTACCTGCGAAGGTCAAGGTCGCGCTTCGTCGCGTGCTTCAGCTCTTCGCGCGCGCCGACCTGAAAGTCCTGGACGTGTCGACGTCGGGCAAGTCGCAGCGCCTGGCTGGCGTGAGCTTCCGCGAGGTCACGCTGGCCTTCGCCGACAGCCAGAAGCTCAGCCTGCGCGTGAAGGTCACGGGCGACGTCTACGAGGTCCGCATCAACGGCAAGAAAGTGCCGGTGTCCGACCAAGAGGACCCAGCCCGCGCAGTGGGCGAACTCGTGAAGATGCTGGACACCGGACGTGCCCGCTTTCAGAAGCGCCTGGCCGCCATGCAGATGCGCCCGCCCGAGGGTGCCAAGACCGCAGCACCACGCATGCGCGAGGCCCTGACCTCACAGATTGCAGCCGTCGATGAACAGATCGAGGCCGCGAAAGAAGAGCTCGCTGAGCTGCAAGCCGCTTGATCGGTAAGCGCTTCTCGAACGCTCAAACACCACTTCAAGAATCCCCCCGTCACAAACCGCTGGCCGCAAGCCATTCACTCAGAGGACATCCACATGGAAGCCATCCAAACGCGCCGCCAGCCCGTGGCGATCAAGCAATTCTTCGATGCGGTCGGCAATGCCGTCGGCCCGAAGAAAACCCTCACCGCCGAAGCAGCCGAGGGCGTGCTGAAGGACAACAGCATCGTCGTGCCCGACGCGGTGCAGGCCCTGCTGGGCAAGTTCGACAAGAAGTTCCACGCCGACATCCTGGACTCGGTGCGCAAAGGCGCCGAAGAGTACGAGGTTCAGCACGGCTTCGAGCCCGATCCCACGTTTGTCGAAGTCGCCATTCAGAACGCGGTTCGCACGGCCACCCCGCTGAAGGCTCTCGGCCTGGGCAGCGACGTGCGCCTGGACAACGCGACCAACGCGCACCACGACCAGATCAGCCTGCAGCCGGCGACGGCCGCCGTGTCGATCATGGCCCAGTTCGCAGAGGCGGTGCCCTTCGCTTCGTACCTGTCGGCCGACATCAAGTCGAACGAAGCCTGGCTGTTCATCATGGACAACAAGGCCAACAGCGACTTCGGCGACTACGCGGCGAACAGCTCGCTGAACGGCATCGAAGGCGGTGGCGCCTACGTCAACGCCGAGCGCATCTGCCAGCTCACCATCAACGGCGGCGCCGGTCCCTTTGCCTTCACCGTGAAGGCCCGCACCAACGACACCGGCGCCGGCGTGCCGCTGCTGCGCGGCCGCACCGTCATCCTGGTGAACGGCCTGCCGTGCGCCCGCGACGTGGAAGGCTACGGCGCTGGCGCCAACACCGTCACCGGTTCGGTGACGATCGCTGGCACCACGTATGTGCTGGGCGGCACCGTCAACACCGACACCGGCGCCATGAGTATCACCACGTCGACCGCACTGCCGGCTGGCACGAAGGTGCATGCCCTGGCCTACATGGACTACGAGAAGGCGCCGCAACTCGCGCCGCTGTTCGGCGTCGAGGTCAACCGCTACAAGATGTTCGCCTATGCCAGCCGCGGCATCGCGAAGAACACCATCGACTCGATGACGCAGATGCAGAACGAGCTGTCGATGGACCCGCGCGGTCAGGCGCTGCTGAGCATCCGCAGCCAAAGCGCGCAAGAGCGCCACTACATCGCGCTGAAGAAGATGCTGATGGTGGCCGATGGCGTCGCGCCGAAGGTGTGGAACTACGACTACACCGGCCAGATCGCTCAGAAGGACCGTTCGCAAATCTGGCTGAACCTCATGCCGATCCTGGCGGCCGGCTCGCAAGAGATGGCCAACGCCACGATCGACCACGGCATCACCACGCTGTACTTCACCGGCGAACTTGCCGCCCAGCTCCGTGGCCTGCCGAGCACGATGTTCCAGAGCAGCGGCCTGGTGGACCGCCCCGGCATCTACCGCCTGGGCCGGCTGTTCGGCATGTACGAGTGCTACTACCTGCCCCCGGGCAAGGGCCTGGTCGAGACGAACAACGGCGATACCTCGCAGATCCTGGCCATCGGCCGCGGTTCGAGCGTGGGCCGCAACCCCATCGTGCTGGGCGATGCGGTGCCGGCGATCTTCATGCCGCTGGCGACGGGTACCGACCTGGTGACGCAGGACGGCTTCTACCACCGCGGTTTCACCGAGCTCAACCCGCACCAGCCCAGCGCTCAAGCGGCCATCCGCATCGACGTCACCGACATCAAGTAAGCGGCCCCGCCGCCAAGGACTGAAACATGAGCAAGAGCAGGATCGTGTCCTTGGTGGCGATGGCGGCGGCGATGGCTGCCGTCAGCGCCGCCTACCCTGTCGAGGTCGAGGTGCACAACAACCACTGGCGCCTGGCCATCGAGCCGGAAACCAGCACCGAGATTCCCGGCTTCAGCACCGCCAAGGTCCGCGTGCGCGACGAGGCGCAGATGCTGCGCCTGCTGGGCAACGTCGAGGCCTTGGCCGTCATGTCCTCGCTGCCTGAAGGCGTGGGCATGTCGGTGCACTTCCCGGCCTTTATTCCCGAGGACCCGGTGGTCGAGGTTGAGGTCAAGCCCGAAGGCGACAGCGCCGGCGCAGGCGATGACACGCCACAGGGCAACGGCGACGGGGAGGCCCCGTCCGGTGAAGCCGTCGCGCCGACGGCTGGCACCGCGGTGGCGAACTTTGCCGGCACCCCGGAAGGTGGCGAGGCTGTCAGCAGCACCAGCACCACCACCGGTACCGGCGATGCGCCGAGCACCACGGACACGCCTGAAGTGCCGAAGGCCGATGCCAGCACGCCCGACGCAGCGGCGGCGGCCACCACCACGGCCACGACCACCACGACCACCGACACGCCGAAGAACAAGCGCGCTCGGTAATCAGCCAAGGACCAGAACATGACCAGCCGCGCGTTCACCCGCCAACTCGGGTCGCAGTCGGGCGTACAGCTCAACCCGATCCAGGACCGCACGCAGGGCGGCGTGCTGGGCGTGTTCGACCAGACCGTGGCCCTGATCGGCCGCTTCACGCGCGGCCGCATCGATCGGCCGTTCCGCGTCAATAGCAGCAACTTCCAGACTCTGCTGGGCAAGCCGGCCAGCATCGGGCTGTCGCTGCTGAACGAGGCCTACGTGCAGGCCTACGAAGCACTGCAGCGCGGCGCTCGTGAGCTGGTGGTGCAGCGTCTGTCCACCGCTTCGGCCGTGAACTCGTGGGCTGTCTTCACCAGCGCCGCGACGTCGACGTTCGCGGTGTCGCCGTCCGCACCGGGCGCCGGCACGCTGGGCGTGCGCCACCTCGGGTGCCACAACGACGGCATCATCGTGAAGGTCCACGCCGACGTGAAGCTGGAGTCCGGCTCGCCGGTCGCCAACGATGTTGTCAGCGTGCAGGTTTGCGACGCCGACGGCCTGGAGCTCTTCCGCTTCAAGGGCTCGTTGACCCCTGGCGCCACCGACGAGTTCAACGAGTCCTTCTACCTGCCCGACGTGTCGGCGAACACCACCGACCTGCTGGAATGGACCATCGTGTCCGGCGCCAACATCGGCCCCACCCACGACGGCTACGGCAAGAACGGCTCGGGCGTGGACAAGTGGGCCACGAGCGGCGTGCTGGCGACCTTCGCTGAAGGCGGCACAGGCTACACCAGCACGAACTACGACACCGCTGTAGCGGCGCTGCGCGATTCGCCCGAGGACTTTGGCTACATCATCAGCGGCGGCACTCGCGCCACGCTGCTGATCAGCAAGCTCGCAGACCTGGCGTATGACACGAACCGCCAGTTCATCTTCGACGTGCCGGGCGACCTGTCGGTGGCCGGCGCCATCGCCTTCGTTCAAGCCCTGGGCTTCGGCGGCGTCGGCCGCGATCACTACCCGCAGGCCTACTGGGCGCCGCTGCTGTCCCGCGACCCGATCAACGGCAACAAGGTGCTGTTCGGCACCGGTGGTGCACAAGCCGGCTACCGCTGCGCGCGCAATGCCGTCACCAATGCCTACGGCCTGGCCGAGAAGAACCGCCCCATCGCAGGCATCAATGGCAACCTGGGCCGCTCGAACGTCACGCAGATCCTGAACCTGAGCGATCAGAACCTCAGCGACCTGGCCGACGCCAAGATCAACCCGGTCATCTTCACGCGCTTCGACGGCACCAGCGGCTTCTACTTCCGCGACAGCTTGACCTGCGCGGCGACGGCCAAGAGCTACCGCAAGCTGGTGAGCGTGGCCGAGATGTCCGCCGACCTGGACGAACGCATCGCGCGCATCGGCCGCGGCGTGGCCCAGCTCCCGATGGAGCAAGCGATCAGCCGCATGGAAGAGAGCCTGGAAAAGCTCTTCGGCCATGCCCTGTCTTCGCGCTGGCTGGTGGAGAGCGACGACGAAAGCGTCCCGCCCTTCGCCTACGAGGTCACGCGCTCCGTCGATCAGCCGGCGTTCCGCATGAAGGCCGTCTATCGCCTGCATTACGACGGCGTGGCCCGCCAGATCGAGCTGCAGCAGTCCATCGTCTGAACCCACACAGGGAGCCCCCCATGAACACTTTTCTGATGCACAACGCTGCCGCGGCGGCTCTCGTGGCGCGCCTCACGAACCCCCCGGCGGAGGTCCTGCGCCTGGACGCCGTGGACGACAAGATGGTGGCCGACTCGGCCGTCGCCTTCACGCTCCAGAACATCGCCATGGCCGCGGCCGCATCGGTGCAAGCCTGGTGCGAGACCAACGACCTGGACGAAGGCGAGGGCGCTGGCGATCGGCTGATGGCCATGCTGGTCGGCATCGCCGACGAGAACAAGGACGGTGAGCTGGACCCCGACGAAATCATGGTGGTCGAGACCGCCATGAACGAAGCTGCGTCCTACATGATGGCCAAGGGTGTGTCCGAGGCCGACCTCGATGCGCTCTTCAACGCCGAGGACCCCGAGGTGAGCAACGCCGCCGGCGCGCGCATCATGGAGTTCCTGGTCGACAAGCTGCCCAACGCCGAGGCGGCCGACGACGAGATGGACGATTTCGCATTCGGCGCCGATGCGCAGGAAGGCATCTTCGACTCGGCCGGCCGCGTCCTCACCGATGCGGTCTACAAGAAGCGCTTTTCGATCCGCGGCGGCAAGAAGATCATCAAGCGCGTGCGTGTCGCCGGCGTGGTGCGCCTGAACGCCAAGCAGAAGGTCTCCATCCGCAAGGCGCAGATGAAGGCCCGCGGCTCCAAGGCCATGGCCAAGCGTATGCGCTCGATGCGCGTGCGCAAGTCCATGGGCCTGTAAGCCAGGCGCCGCTGGGCGCCTCTGGCCGTGGCCGGCGTCATCCTTAAGTCGAAGTGGGGAGGGCTCAATCGAGCCCTTCTCGCTTCTATCTATCCGGTGACGGCGCAGGGCGAGCCGCAGGCCGGCCCTGAAGTTCAAGCCCCGCCTTCCGACGGCAACATCGAGCTGTCTGCGAACTGGCAAAGCCCGTTCGAGAACACCGGCGCCGAATCCAAGATCCCGGCCATCGCGGGCATGCTGCAAACAGGCACGCTGCAGAGCTACGCCGAGACGCTGCTGGGCAAGGGCTCCGACGACGGGTACCGCGCGCGCCTGTCGCAGGAGGTCACAGACTTCAGCCGTGAGGCCCAGGGCCGCAGCGGCATGACGAAGCTGAACAGCACGCAGGTGTTCACCGGCGCCGGCCCGGTCAAGATCCCGCTCACGCTGCATTTCCGCGCGTTCGATGACCCGGCCAGCGAGGTGCAGGCGCCCATCGACCAGCTCGCGCAGTGGACGCTCGCGCGCCAGCTCGCCGCGAACGGCAGCCTCGTGCAGGCCATTCAGAACTTCAGCCAGGGGCAGGGCTTCCTGAAGTCGCTGCTGCCCTCGCTGGCCCCGCAGATGGTCGCCTTCCGCTTCGCCGGCTACACGTTCGCGCCCATGGTGCTGGAGACCATGAACTTCCCGCTGAACGTGCCGCGCGCATCCAAGGGTGAACCGCTCAACGTGACCGTGCAGATCGTGCTGTCCTCGCTGTCCGCAATGGACGCTGGCGACTGGAGCCGCGCGCTGCAGGGCCGGCCCATCCAGCTCTTCAACAACTGAGCCGATGATCTACTTCTCGCCCCTTCGCACGAAGCGCCTGGACGTCGACCTGCGCGAGCTGACGATCCGCGAGGCGGTGGACCTGGCCGCCGTGCCGCCCGACAGCCACGAGGCAGCCGTGACCTCGCTGCTGAAGCGCATCGTGAAAGAGGCCCGCGGCACGCACAAGCACCCGGGCCGCTGGACGGTGCAGGAGCGCATGCTGGCCGTGGCGCACTACATCGCGTGCACGAGCGAGGGCGAAGGCAACTTCGAAATCGGGCAGGGCCGCTTCCTGGACTACCTGCACGAGGACGTTGACGCCGCGCCCGAGGTGGTCGACGTTGGCCAGGCCTGTGGCGACCAGTGGACGGCCCGGCAGATCACCGGCGACGAGGCGGCGGTGATGGAAGGCCTGTGCAAGTCGCGGCTGGACTGGTTTGCCGCGGACATGGCCGCGCGCCTGACCCTGGCCGGGAAGGACGAAGGCAGGCCCGACGCGACGGCCCGCCCGGGCGAGTTCGCCGGCTGGCTGAGCGAGCGCATCACCGTGTTCGAAGCCATGCCCGAGAGCGACTTCGAAGACCTCTTCAGGGCCTATCGGGTGGGGCTGGAGAAGCTGCACCACCTGTTCCGCCTGGAGCTTGATGAGACGGGCTATGTGGCGATGCCGAGAAAGGGGGGCGGCGCCGATTCGGTGCCGGCCCGCTTTCAAGTTGCATCCGCACTCAGTGCACTCGCGCTCGAGCTGGGTGCGCGACCTGATGGACCAGGCGACGTACATGGACCTGCACACGGGGACACCGTTTCCGCTGGCGCTTGACCTGACGCTCAGCTACGCGCGCAGCTTCATGGAGTCCAGCGTGCACGCGCAGTTCGTGAAGAACGAAGAGGCGCGCCAGAAGAACGACGCGGCCACCATCGGCCGGCTGGACGTGCTGATCAAGGCCTTCGGGGTGCTCGCCAAGGTGATCAACGGGGCAATGTCGCGCCGGTAACCGCGGCCGCATCGGGTGCTTCTGGCGCCCACCATCGGCGGCCATGAAAGACCCCTTCAGCGCGGCTGCGGTCGCCAGCGGCGCAACTGCCGCCATCGGCCTCGGCCACTTCGCCGGCATCCCCGTTGACTCCCTGCTGTTCGGCCTGGCCGGCGGTGTCGTGGCCGTGCTCGCGGTGCCCGCGCCAAAGAAGAGCTCGCGCGGGCGCCTGCACGACGTAGGCGTGCCGATGTTCCTGGCGCTGCTGGGCTCGGTGCTGGTCTCTGTCCTGGTGGCCGCAGCCATGGGCCCGCTGACGGCGGCCTACCTGCACATGGAAGCCGTGGACCACGCGCTTGAAGTGCGCGCCTTTTCCTTCATTTGGGGGGCCGGCGCGCAGGCCGGCCTTCTGGTCACTGCCATCGAGGCGCTGCGCCGCCGCATCGATCAGTTCGGAGGTCGCCCATGAACACACTCGCCATCGTCATCGCTTCAGCATCGGGGTGGGCCATCGTGGCCCTGGCCGTGCTGATGCTCCGCCAGATTGACCTGAAGGACGGCCGCGTGCTCGTTGCCGGTGGGTGGCTGGCTGCAGCTTGCGCCGGCGGCTATCTGGGCCTCGTGCCCGCTGCCGCCGGCATCGCGCCTCATTGGTCTCTGCTGGTCCTGGCTTTGAGCTTCGCGATATGCGGCTGGTTCAACTTCAACGCCCTCATGCGACAGGCCACCAGTCCATCGCCCTGGACCGCTTCCGCGCGCTATGCAGGGGCCGGTGCCGTGGCCGGCGCCATCGCCCTGCTGGCTCCAGCGACTGCCTCGCGAAACATGGCAGAGCCGCGGCCCGCTGAGCGCCCGGCGGCAAAGCAGCCGATCAATTCCGGGGCCAGCGATGACAAGGTGGGTTGAAGAGGCCCGCAAGCACCTGGGCCAGCGCGAGGTGCCCGGCCCGGGCTCCAACGGCTGGATCCAGGCCATGTGGCTGTCGCTCCGCGGCGGTGCTTGGTACTGGGATCACTTCGGCCGCGACGACTCGAAGCTGCCCTGGTGCGGCGGGTTCTGCGCGTTCGTCTTCCAGGCCTGCAAGATCACCTTCCCCTCGGCCTACGCGCGAGCGCTGGCCTGGCTGGACTGGGGCGAGCCCTGCGGCCCGGCCTTCGGTGCGGTGGCGGTGCTGGTGCGGCCTGGTGCTGGCGTCGGGCACGTCGGCATCGTCACCGCGGTGTCGGTGGACGGGAACCACGTGCGCCTCATCGGCGGCAACCAGAGCGACGGTGTGACCGAGGCCTGGTTCAAGACCGAACGGGTCAAGGGCTACCGCAGGCCCCCGGGTGAGGCCCTGGGCGAGACCGTCTATGCGCGCGTCGACACCCAGCGAATGAGCACCAGCGAAGCATGAGGATCGCCCTGGACTATGACGGCACCTACACCGCCGATCCGGCGCTGTGGGATGCCTTCATCGCCTCGGCCCGTCTGCGCGGCCACGAGGTGCACCTGGTGACGATGCGGGCCGAAAGCGAGCCCGTGCGGCTGGGCGCGCACGTCGACCGCATCCACTACACCGACCGCAAGGCCAAGCGCCCGTACATGGAGGCGCGCGGCCTGCCAGTGCAGGTATGGATTGACGACATGCCCGACTTCATCCTGCAGGGCGCGGCCCCGCGCAGCCTCGCGGAAAACGCAGTCTCCGGGCTGTGGGCGGGCGCCTGATTTCCGGTTTTCCCAACTCGCAGCGATTGACGCTGCATCAGCTACCTTGAAAGGTTGTCCATGAGCTATTCCTTCAGCCTCTCCGCCCCCACCAAAGCCGCCGCGAAGGCCGCCGTTGCTGCCAAGTTGGCTGAGGTGGTTGCCAGTCAGCCGTCGCACGCCCACGACGAAGCGCAGGCGCAGGCTGCGGCCGATGCCTTTATCGACTTGGTGCCAGACAGCGACACCCACGATGTGGCCGTCAGCGTGCACGGCAGCGTCAGTTGGCGCGGCACCTATCCCACCGACTTCGAGGTCGTGGGCGCATCGGTCGGCGTCAGTGCCTCGCTGAAGACTCGCGACTAGCCAGGCCGACGTGCTGAGCATCAAGGCCGTCGGGTTCTTGGGCGCCGCCGGTACCGCGCTTGCGCTGGCGCTGGCCGGCGTCCAGACCCTGCGCCTGAACGCGCTGCAGGTCGAGCTGGCGGACCAGCGCACCAGCACGGCCGACGTGGCCCTGACCTACGCCGAGAACGCCCGCAAGGTTGAAGACGCCTGGAGAAAGCGAGTCACCGATGCACAACGCACCCGCGAGGCCGAGCTGGCCGCCACGCGCAGCACTGATGTTGCTCTGCGCGATGACGCTGACGGCATGCGAGACGATTTCCAGGCCTATGCCCGTGGCGGCCCCGGTGATACCGCAGATGCCTGTCGTGTCCGAGCTGCCACCCTCGGGAACCTACTGGCGAGAGCACTGTCGGCTGATCGCCGACATACGGAGCGAGCTGAAACTCACGCGGCCGATGCCCGCAGTCTGTCAGCACCTGGATCCGTGACGAACAAGGCGGCCACGGCCGCAGCAGAGTAGGGGGCCGGCAAGCAGCGGTCGCTTCGCGTGCGGCGGGGTAAGGGATTCCTCGTCAGGTTGCACACACACCCGCACGGTATGCGTTTCCTGTGGCGCTTTCTCCAGCGCCAGCCGGTCCCCACCCCTCGGGCGCTACAGCAGCGCCGTTCTGGCCGCCTACACTGCCCGGCACAATGCTGGTCGACGTCATCAAACTGCGCCGCGATGGGCGGAAGCTCACCCAGGAAGAACTGCAAAGGGCCACGCCGATCCGCGGCTACCTGGTCTTCCGAGCGGTCAAGAAGCCACCGGACGCCCGGCCCGACCTGCCTGCGGAAAGCGCCTGGGCGGTTCTACAGGCCCGCCCGGATGACGTGATCGACGCCCTGGCCGGACTGCAGCCGGCGCGGGTCACCGTCATCAAGGACGGCGCCCTGGTGATCACCGGCGAGGAAACCTACGGGCCGCCGGCATCACACCCCCCGAAGCACCTGCAAGCGTGGTACTGCACGGTGGTGGCCACACAAAGCACAAGCCCCTGAGAGCCTGCGCGGGCTTTCAGGGGCTTGGCTGCTGCATGGCCATGCAGCTTTCGAGCGGGCGCCACGTCTACCCTTGTGCGCGCCTACGTTGACCCGGGCCCGAACGCCCTTCTGCCGGGGGTGCCGGCGGGTTTCGCTCAAGTGGCGCGAGTGTGCACAAAAATGAGGCGGCAGTAAAGACTATTTACTGCTGCGCGCGGTCTTGCGCTCCTGGCGCTGGATCGTCCGACTTACAACAGCGCTGACGGCCCGTCAGGCGTCTTCACGTGAGGCGCGCGGCGCGGTCTGGCCGGCTTGGACGCCGCGGGCGGTGCATCGTCCACCGGTGCTGGCCGCGGGATGGGCACACCCTTCCACGTCGGGAAAGGCCAGTTCGGCGGCGGCTTGCTCACGAGGCGTGAACGATCTTGCTGGCTTCGATGGCGCGCTGGGCCACGCGCAGGGCTTCGGCGCGCCGCGCGTCGGCCAGATCCAGGCCGCGCGTGCGCAGGTCCACCGCCAGGCAATCCTTGTCGGTGGTGGCCACGTAGGACCGCAGCACCTGCACCTGCCGTTCGGTGATGCGCAGGGCCTCGATGAGGGTCAGCTCCAGGTGCGTCATGGTCATGCCTTCGAGGGGATGAGGCGCACGTAGTTCGAGGCATCGGCCACGCGCGGGCGGCCGTGCTTGCCGCCGGCGTTCAGCACCAGGTGCGTGGGGAAGGCCATCACGACCTTGCCACGGGCCTGGGTGAACTCAGGGCCGTTGCGGCCGATGCCGGCGGGCACGTTGATGACCACGGTGTCGCCGCGGCGGGCCTTGCTGAAGATGGCGGGGGTGTTGGGCAGTTGCATGCTGGTCTCCGGTGGAAGTCAGTGTTCAGGCGAGTGCTTCGTCTTCGGCTTCGCGACGCTCCAGGGCGAGGTCGTCGTCCTGGCCGTACTGGACATAGGCATCGCTGCCATAGGCCGGACGATCCGACAGCCACGATGCGAAGGCCACCGGCAGCTTGCCGTTGGCCAGGCGAGCATTCAGGGCCGCGGCCATCGCCTCGGCGGGCTCCAACGCTGCGATGCGGCTGGCATCGGTCAGGACGTGCAGGCGGCAGCGGTTGCCGGCCGCGTCTTCCGCCACCACGTAGGCGGCCTCCCCATACAGGTGGCCGCGGGGGTTCGTGAAGTCGGCCATCTCGGGGTTGCTGCCGATGATGCAGAGGTCCGAGGTGGCGAAGAACACGACGGGGATGAAGGGCTGGGCCATGGGGGTCTCCGGCGCAGGGTCAGAAGCCGTAGCGCTCGCCGTCTTCGGTGCCCCAGCGGTGATCGCAGTTGCAGCAGCGGTATTCCGTGCTGCCGTTGCTCTCGGTGTCGCGGCTATCGCACTCGGGGCACTGTTCGCCAGTAGCGACGGACAGTTCTCGGGCTTCTTTGGCAAGGCGTTCGGCGGTGTTTGCGGTGGTGGGCATGTAGGTCTCCGGTGCGTTGCGTTGGGTTATTGTGAGCGATAACAATAACAGATGTCAACTCCCCCGGAAAGGCACCCCCGCAGGGTTCGTTTCGGGCCGCAAAGTCGTGGCATGCGCCTGGACTACATCAAGCACTTCGCGGTGGGCTTCGCCATCGCCATGCTGTTCGGCGCGGTGCACCACAGCCTGGGCCTGACCATGGCGGCCATCATCGGCAAGGCCAAAGAGGACTACGACAAGGCCAGGCCGGACAGGCACACTTCGGATGGCTGGGATGCCTTCGCCACGGTCTGCGGCGCGGTGCCGGCGCAGGTGCTGCACGCGCTCGCCCCGACTATCTGGAGCATGTTCTAGGGGTTCGAGCTACACCGGGGGTTCCGGTGGGGTTCCACGTGGAACAGGCCGGCCGGAAACCCGCATGGATGCTTGCTTTTCGGAAGCCTTCGACTCCGCCAGCGAACCCCATCAAGGGCCCTGAGTGATCTCAGGGCCCTTTTTATTGGGTCCAGCGGCCTCAGACGGCGCTGCGTGGCGGGCTGCCGAAGTCCTGCCCGGTCGGCGCCGGAAACAGCAAGGACTTGATGACCACGGGCACCACGCCCGGAGGATCGAGCCTCTCGCCGACATCGACGAAGTCCAGCTCGC
>LNFM01002299.1_pt1 | contig 40288 bp, 30 predicted proteins | sample 596031 | NCBI WGS metagenome assembly LNFM01 (sample SAMN04254537, study PRJNA301005) | activated carbon metagenome | isolation source: dual media filters at the Ann Arbor, Michigan drinking water treatment plant | place: USA: Ann Arbor | reverse complement strand
CGGACTCGGGCTTGATCACGCGCGGGTCGTTGGCGCCCTGCAGCACCATCAGCGGCACGTTGATCTTGTCGGCGTGGAACAGCGGCGAGGTCTCCATCAGGAAATCGCGCTGGGTCTCGGGGTTGCCGACTTCCTGGTACAGGGCTTCACGGAAGGACTCCCAGTACGGCGGGATCGACTCGAGCGTGCGGATCCAGTTCGAGACGCCGAAGATGTTCACGCCGACCTTGAACTCGCCGGGCTGGAAGGCCAGCGCCGACAGCACCATGTAGCCACCGTAGCTGCCGCCGATGATGCCGATGCGCTCGTCGTCGACGTAGTCCAGGGTCTGCAGGTACTTCTTGGCCTCCACCGTGTCCCACAGCGGTTCGCGGCCGTGCTTGCCGTCGTCGGCGGCGAAGAAGGTCTTGCCGTAGCCGGAGCTGCCGCGGTTGTTGATGCCCAGCACCACGTAGCCGTGGTTGGCCAGGTACTGGATCACCGCCGAATGCGCGCGGGTGGTCTGGCCACCCGGCCCGCCGTGCACCCAGACCAGGGCCGGCGCCGGGGCGTCGGCGGTGGCCTGGTGCGGCTTCCACAGGATGTTCGGGATTTCCATGCCGTCGAAGCTCTTGAACCGCACGACGCTCGAATCCACCAGGTCGGCCGGATCGATCGCCGGGTTCAGCGAGGTCGTGAGCTGGCGCGCTTCGCCGCCGAGCTCCAGGACATAGAGGTCGTTGGGCTGGCGGTCGCCGTTGAGGTAGAAGGCCAGCCGCGTTTCGGAATCGGCGATGCGCAGACCGCGGATCTCGCCGGCCGGCAGCGCCGGCAGCGGCTGCTCGGCGCCGGTCGCGGCGTCGTAGAGCTTGACGCCGGTGCTGCCGTCGACATTGGTCGCCATCGCCATGTACTTGCCGCCCTTCGAGAAGTACGCGGCGACGATGTCCCAGTCGGCCGACTTCACCGGTTCGTGGGCCCAGGTCGACAGGTTCACGCGCCGCAGCTGGGAGAACTCGCCCTGGTCGTTGGCGGTGTAGTACAGCCACTGGCCGTCGGGGCTGAAGTCCTGGGCGTTGAACGCTGCCTGGCCTTCGTGTTCGGACACCTTGGTGGACTGGCCGGTGGCCAGTTCGACCACGTGCAGGTCGCTGTCGTTGGTGGTGTTGGACTGGGCCAGGGCCAGCCACTTGCCGTCGCCCGACACGTCCATCGGCTCGAGGCCGGCGCTGTTCTCGAAGACCCGGCTGCGCTCGAGGCTGGCGCTGTCGTAGCGGTAGACGTCGAAGTAGCGCGGGTCGCGCTCGTTGGTCATCACGTGGAAGGCGCCGCCGTCCGCGGTGAAGCCAAGGAACTCGGCCTTGAGGTTCTCGCCGGGCGTCAGGTCGCGCTCGCTGCCGTCGGCGGCGATCAGGTAGAGATGGTTGAGTTCGTTGCCGCCCTGGTCGCGGGTGACCAGCACGCGCTCGTCGGCGGGGAAGTAGGCGACGGCGTAGCTGTTGTCGGTGGTCGAACGGGTCACCGCGTTCCACTCGCCACCGGCGACCGGCATCGTGTACGCGTTCCAGACGCCGGAGCGGTTGGAGGAGAACAGCAGGCGAGACTCGTCTGCGTTGAACGAAGCGCCGGCGACGCCGGTGGATTCAACGAAGTCCTCGATCGCGTACTGCTTCGCCGGGCGGGCGATGGCCGCCTCGGTGGCGGCCGAGGCGGATGCGCCGGGCTCCGGGGGCGCGGCCTGCTGGCAAGCCGCGAGGGACAGGGCAAGGGCGATCGCGAGCGGCAGGGCGGTACGGCGGGCAAGGGACATGGGCAGGCTCCGGCGGTGGGCGACGCCCGACTCTACGCCGGTCCCTCGCCCAAGCCCAAGGGCCCCGCCGGCGCCGGCCGGGAGCGTCTAGAGCGGCAGGTCCTTCTTGCTGCCCCGGGCCTCGCCTTCGCCGGTGATCGCGGCCACGGCGAACGCCAGCATCCGGCCGACGGTCCCCGAGGGTCCGGTCCACGTTTCCGCGTGCTCGGGCGTCACCCGCAGCAGGGTCAGGCCCGGGTCGTCGCGGCCGCCCGGGAAGTACTTCTCGTGCTCGGGCGACCACAGTTCGGAAATCCTGGCCTGGTCGTGGATCTCCTGCGCCTTGCCGGTGATGCAGACGTAGGTGTTCTTGTCGTGCGAGGCGTAGGTCAGGCAGATTGCAGGGTGGCCGTGCACTTCGCCCACCACGTCCGACTCGCGCGAGCTCAGGAACCAGATCATGCCGTCGGCGTCGATCTGCTGGGTGTCCATCGGGCGACTGTGCAGCTTCCGGCCGCCGTCCTGGGTGGTGAACATCGCGATTTCGATGCCCTTGATGAGTCCGCGGAGTTCGTCGATCTGCTCGGCGCGAGTGGCGTGCATGGGCATTCCTCTTGTCGGGGGGATGACGGGAGTGCTGCAAGTTCGGTGCCAGTGCCAGTGCCTGCGGCCGGCTGAACGGCGAATCCAACGGCGCGACGGGCGCGAGGATGGCGGTGATAACTTGTCGGCATCCATCCACTCGGGAGCCGCCCCATGTCCGAATCACGGCTTGCCAACATCTCCGCCTTCCTGCTCAAGCATCGCAACTCGCCGGTTTTCCGCGGCCAGGTCGCGGACGAGCCGACGGCCACCCAGCCCGATCCCGAGGCGGCCGATCAGTTCACCAGCGATCTCGAGGCGCTCGGCCCCACCTTCGTCAAGATCGGCCAGATGCTTTCCACGCGTCCCGACCTGGTGCCGCCCGAGTACCTGGCGGCGCTGTCCCGGCTGCAGGACAAGGTCGCCCCGGCCAACCTGCAGGAGATCCAGGCGCAGATCGTCCGCGAGCTGGGCGCGCCGCTGAACAAGCTGTTCGCCGAGTTCGATCCCGAGCCACTGGGCACGGCGTCCTTCGCCCAGGTCCACGCCGCCGTGCTGCCCAGCGGCCGCAAGGTCGCGGTGAAGGTGCAGCGCCCGGACCTCGTGCCGGCGATCGAGGGCGACCTCGCGACGCTGCGCAACCTGATCAGCTCGCTGGGGCTGGTCAGCAAGGTCGGCCAGCGCCTGGGCTTCCGCGAATGGCTGGAGGAATTCCGCACCACCATGCTGGCCGAGCTCGACTACCTGCAGGAAGCCAACAACCTCGAGACCTTCCGCACCCGGCTCGAGCCCTACGAGCGCATCAGCGTGCCGGCGCCGGTCTGGGACTACACCACGCGCCTGGTGCTGACGATGGATCGCGCCGAAGGCATCCGCGTCACCGAGATCCCCGACGTGCTGCGCACCGAGGCCGACCTGAAGCCGCTCGCCGACGAGCTGGGCAAGGCCTACCTCGACCAGATCTTCGTGCATGGGCTCATCCATGCCGATCCGCACCCCGGCAACGTCGTGCTCACGCACGACCAGCAGCTGGTGCTGCTCGACCTAGGCATGGTCGGCCACGTTCCGCCGCGCATGCGCGACCAGCTGCTGAAGCTGATCCTGGCCACCACCGAGGGCCGCGGCGAGCAGGTCGCCGAGACCCTGATGCACATGGGCACGCGACTGGAGGATTTCGACGAGCCGCGCTTCACGCGCGAGACCGGCCGGATGGTGGCGCGCTTCTCGAACAGCTCGGTGCGCACCGATTCCGAGGGCGGCTTCCTGCTGCAGCTGGTGCGGGTCGGCGGCGAGTGCGGCCTGCGGCCACCGGCCGAACTGACCCTGCTCGGCAAGACCCTGCTCAACCTCGAGGACGTGATGCTGGCGCTGGACGCCAAGATGTCCATGCGCGACGTACTGCAGGGCCACCTGGCCGAACTGTTCCGCGCCCGCACGCGCGCCAGCCTCGACGTCGGCCGGCTGGCGACCGATGCGCTGGAGATGCAGGAGCTGATCCGCGAGTCGCCGCAGCGCCTGTCGGTGCTGCTGCGCACGCTCGCCGACAACCGCTTCAAGGTGAACATCGCCGGACTCGAGGAATCGCACCTGATCGAGAGCATGCAGAAGATCGCCAACCGCATCACCGTCGGCATCATCGCCGCGGCGATGATCGTCGGCGCGGCGCTGATCATGGATGTGCAGACCTCGCAGACGCTGTTCGGCTACCCGGCGCTGGCGCTGGTGATGTTCCTGATCGCGGCGGGACTCGGCGCAGCCCTGGTGGTCAGCATCCTGGTGGGTGACCGCAAGGCCCGGCCCAAGGCGGAGAAGGATCCGCTCTGAGGCCCGCGCAGGGCAGATTGCAGGACGGCGTCGTGCAGAACGCCGCGCCGTCCACCGCTTCCGCTTGAACCAGGCGCGCCGGGCCGCGCCAGCAAAGGCTTTGCGGCGTTGGCCGGGTCCTTGCAGGGGAAGGTTAATCCCCGCCTGCCCGGATCCCGCATGCCCAACCGCCGTCCCGCCCCGCCGCCCCGCCCCGCCCTGCGCGTCGCGGTGACGCTCACCGCCCCTTGGGCGGTCGCAGAAGACCTTTGCCTGGAAGGCGTCGAGGTGAGCGAAGTCCGCCGCTACGCACAGTGGCTGGGCCGCGAACTGCGTTGGCAGCACGTGCCGCCGGGCGAACTGGTGCAGGCGCTGGCCGATGACCGCGTCGACCTCGCCATCGGCGGCCTGCGCGCGACTACCGCGCTGCGCGCCGTGGCGCGCCTGGCGAATTTTTCCGAACAGCGACTGGCGCGCGACGAGTGCCCGCGCGGCGCCGGCTATCGCCACGTCTGGGCGGTGCGGCGCCATCGCTGGCGGGACTGGGCCGCGGTGCGCGCCTACCTGCAGGTGGTCCGGCATCGACCGGTCGCCGGCGAGGACGCGCTGTTTCCGACCGGCGCCGTCGGACCCGTGCTGATTCGCATCGGCGCGGACCCGCTGCCGGCCTGATCCGTCTCCCTCGTGGCAACCGGCGCCTGGAAGCTGATTCCGCCTGACGCGCCGCCCCCTTCAACGGAGAACTCCATGGCTACCCGCAAGAACCAGGCACCGCCCCCGTCCAAGCCCCCCGCCTCCCGCGATCCGCCCGCCGCGCCGGCGATGACGCCGGAGCAGCTCCTGCGCGACACCGACAAGACCGCCGCCGCGATGCCTTGCAACCCCGGCAAGCAGGCCGAGTTCGGCCGCGCCGCGGCGACGCCGCCCGCGGGCAAGCGGGTCAAGCCGGCCTCCGGCGCCGTCACCAGCAGCTCGCTGAGCGAAGCGAATGATTCCGGCAAGACCGGCGCCCCGGCCGGGCCCGGCACCAATCCGACCACGGCCCCGCTCGAGCGCGTGCGCGTGGATTCATCGGATCGCGGGCTCACCACCAACCAGGGCGTGCCGGTCGCGGACAACCAGAGCTCGCTCAAGGCCGGCCTGCGGGGCCCGGCGCTGCTCAAGGACTTCGTGCTGCGCGAGAAGATCACCCACTTCGACCATGAGCGCATCCCCGAGCGGATCGTGCACGCCCGCGGTTCCGGCGCGCACGGCTTCTTCGAGGCCTACAAGCCGCTGAAGTCGGTGACCCGCGCGGCGCCCTTCCAGAAGGCCGGCAAGCTGACGCCGGTGTTCGTGCGCTTCTCCACCGTGGCCGGCGAGCGCGGCTCCAAGGACACGGCGCGCGACATCCGCGGCTTCGCGGTCAAGTTCTACACCGACGAAGGAAACTGGGACCTGGTGGGCAACAACATCCCGGTGTTCTTCATCCAGGACGCGATGAAGTTCCCGGACCTGGTGCACGCGGTCAAGCCCGAGCCGCACAACGCGATGCCGCAGGCGGCATCCGCGCACGACACCTTCTGGGACTTCGTGTCGCTGATGCCGGAATCGACGCATACGCTGCTGTGGGCGATGTCCGACCGCGGCATCCCGCGCAGCTACCGGATGATGCAGGGCTTTGGCGTGCACACCTTCCGCTTCGTCAACGAGGCCGGCGAGGCGACGCTGGTGAAGTTCCACTGGACGCCGATGCTGGGCACGCATTCACTGGTCTGGGACGAGGCGGTGAAGATCTCCGGCTGCGATCCGGATTTCCATCGGCGCGACCTGTGGGACGCGATCGAGGCCGGGGACTACCCGGAGTGGGAGCTGGGCGTGCAGATGTTCAGCGAGGCCGACGCCGAAAAGTTCAGCTTCGACGTGCTCGACGCGACCAAGATCATCCCGGAGGAACTGGTGCCGGTGACGCCGATCGGGCGCATGGTGCTGCACCGCAATCCCGACAACTTCTTCGCCGAGACCGAGCAGGTCGCGTTCTGCACCGCGCACGTGATCCCCGGCATCGACTTCACCAACGACCCGCTGCTGGCCGGCCGCATCCATTCCTACGTCGACACGCAGATCTCGCGGCTGGGCGGGCCCAACTTCCACGAGCTGCCGATCAACGCGCCGCTGGCGCCGGTGCACAACAACCAGCGCGACGGCATGCACCGGCAGGCGATCAATCGCGGCCGGGTCGCGTACGAACCGAACTCGCTGGGCGGTGGCTGTCCGTTCCAGACCGGGCAGATGGGCTTCGTGCCCTTCCCCGAGCCGGTCCACGCCGACGAGCTGCGCGGCAAGCCGGAGAAGTTCGCCGAGCACTACAACCAGGCGACGCTGTTCTTCGAGAGCCAGACGCCGGTCGAGCAGGCGCACATCATCGATGCGTTCCGCTTCGAGCTGAGCAAGGTCACCGTGCCGGCGATCCGCGAGCGCACCGTCGCGATGCTGCGCAACGTTTCCGAAGGGCTGGCCGCGGGCGTGGCTGCGGGCCTGGGCATCGCCCTGCCCGCGCCGATGCCCAAGGCGCTGTCCACCACGCCCAAGCCCGAAGTGAAGCTGTCGGCGAAGCTGTCGCTGACGGCCTTCCCGGGCGACGGCAGCGTGCGCACGCGCCGGGTCGCGATCCTGGTCGCGGACGGCGTCGACGGCGGCGCGGTGGCGAAGCTGCAGGCGGCGCTGGCCGATGCCGGCGCGGTCGTGCGCCTGGTCGGGCCGCGCGTGGGTCCGCTGGCTGCGTCCGGCGGCAAGGGGCTCGAAGCCGAGGCCTCGTTCGATACCGAACCGTCGGTGCTGTTCGACGGCATCGTGCTGCCGGGCGGCGACGGCGCGTTCGCCGAACTCGGCGGCAATGGCCTGGTGCGCGAATACCTGCGTGACGCCTACCGCCATGCCAAGACGATCCTGGCGATCGGTTCGGGCGTGTCCCTGCTGGAAGACGCGGGCATCTCGACCGGCGAGGAAGACCTGGGCCTGCTGACCTACGCCAAGGCGAAGGCGGACGCGCCCGACGCCTTCATCGATGCGCTGGCACGGCATCGCCATCCCGAGCGCGAGACGGATCCGCCGCGGATCTGATGCGGGGGCGCTGGAGACCGGGCCCCGGCCCGGCCTTCAGTAGTAGTCGTGGGCCTCGACCGGCAGCGCGCCGAGCAGGTGGGTGAAGTCGTGCAGGCGGCCCGCGATCAGGTGGCTGACGCCGTCCACTCTCTCCCAGCGGCCATCGACCGCCATCAGGCTGGCGTTGGCCAGCTCGCGGCGCTGTCGCTCGGACAGGTCCTTCCAGATCACCACGCTGACGCTGCCGTCCTCGTCCTCGAGCGTGACGAAGGTGACGCCCTTGGCCGTGCCCGGGCGCTGGCGCAGCGTGACCAGGCCGGCATGGCGGATGTGCGCGCCGTGCGGCAGCGTCGCCAGCTCGCGCGAGGGCCGGCAGCGCTGCGCGCGCAGCTGCTTCCTCAGCAGCCGCAGCGGATGCGGGCCGAGCGTGGTGCCGGTGCTGGCGTAGTCGGCCAGCACGCGCTCGCCGGCGGTCGGCGGCGGCAGCGGCACCCGCGCTTCCGGCGACGCCTCGAGCCCGGCGAACAGCGGCAGGCTGGCCTCGACGCCGCTGGCCGCCCAGCGCGCGCGATTGCGGTGGCCGACGAGGCCGCGCAGGGCGTCGGCCTCGGCCAGCAGGTCGAGCTGGCGGCGGTCGAGGCCGGCGCGATGGGCGAGATCGTCGAGGTGGCGGAAGGGTGCGCGGGCGCGGGCGATCATCAATCGCTCGGCGGCGGCCTGCGGGAAGCCGATGATCTGGTTAAACCCCATCCGTATCGCGGGCTGGGAGAGCTTCGGGCCTGAAGGCCCTCCTACAGTCGCGCGTGTAGGAGGGACTTCAGTCCCGAAGCTTTCCAGCGAGCACTCCCAATCGCTGTAGCGCACATCCACCGGCAACACCCGCACCCCTTGCCGCCGCACTTCCTGCAGCAGCTGGTTAGGCGTGTAGAAGCCCATGTGCGTGGGCGTGTTGATGAGCGCGCAGGTGAAGGCCGCCGGCTCGTGGCACTTCAGCCAGCAGCTCACGTAGGCCACCAGCGCATAGCTGGCGGCGTGCGATTCGGGGAAGCCGTAGCTGCCGAAGCCCTTGACCTGCTCGAAGATGCGCTCGGCGAAGGCGTCGTCGTAGCCGCGCTCGCGCATGCCCGCCAGCAGGCGCTCGCGGTGCGGCTCGAGGCCGCCGTGGCGCTTCCAGGCGGCCATCGAACGGCGCAGCTGGTCGGCCTCGCCGGGCGTGTAGCCGGCGGCGACGATGGCGATCTGCATCACCTGTTCCTGGAACAGCGGGATGCCGAGCGTGCGGCTGAGCACCTTTTCCAGCGCCGGCGACGGGTACACCACCGGCTCGCGGCCCTGCCGGCGCTGCAGGTAGGGGTGCACCATCTTCCCCTCGATCGGGCCGGGCCGGACGATGGCGACCTGCACCACCAGGTCGTAGTAACACGCTGGCTTCAGGCGCGGCAGCATCGCCATCTGCGCGCGGCTTTCGATCTGGAACACGCCCACGGTGTCGGCGCGCTGGATCATGGCGTACACCGCCGGGTCTTCCGCCGGGATGTCCTGCACGGTGAGCTCGCGCCGGCCGCTGGCGCGCAGCAGCTGCAGGCAGCGGGCGATGGCGCCGAGCATGCCGATGCCGAGCACGTCCACCTTCATCAGGCCCAGCGTGTCGAGGTCGTCCTTGTCCCACTGGATGACGGTGCGGTCGGGCATCGCGGCGTTTTCCACCGGCACCAGCGTGTGCAGCGGCGCATCGCTGATGACGAAGCCGCCGGGGTGCTGCGAGAGGTGGCGCGGGAAGTTGAGCAGCTGGCCGGTGAGTGCCAGCACGCGCTTCACCGTGGGGTTGTCCGGGTCGAAGCCGGCTTCGCGCAGGCGGTCCCCGGCCGGCAGCGCGCTGTCCCAGCGGCCGAGCGTGCGCGCCAGCCGGTCGACCTGGTCGGGCGAGAGGCCGAGCGCCTTGGCGACGTCGCGGATCGTGCTGCGGCCCGAGTAGGTGGTGGCCACGGCGGTGAGCGCGGCGCGTTCGCGGCCGTAGCGCTCGTAGACGTACTGGATGACTTCCTCGCGCCGGGTCGAATCGAAATCCACGTCGATGTCGGGCGGCTCCTTGCGCTCGCGCGAGATGAAGCGCTCCATCAGCATGCCCACGCGCGCGGGGTCGACCTCGGTGATGCCCAGCACGTAGCAGACCACCGAATTCGCGGCCGAACCGCGGCCCTGGCAGAGGATGCCGCGGCCGCGGGCGAAGCGGACGATGTCGTGCACGGTGAGGAAATAGGACTCGTACTGCAGGTCGGCGATCAGCGTGAGCTCGTCGTCGATCTTGCGCCGCACGTCGTCCGGCACGCCGGCGGGCCAGCGCCAGCGGGCGCCTTTGTCGCTGAGCTGGCGCAGCCAGCTGGCGGGCGTGTGGCCCTCGGGCACCACCTCGCGCGGGTACTCGTAGCGCAGCTGGTCGAGGGTGAAGGTGCAGCGGTCGGCGATGCGCCCGGTCTCGGCCAGCAGGTCGGGCGGATAGGTGCGGGCCAGCACATCCAGGCGGCGCAGGTGGCGCTCGCCGTTCGGGAACAGGCGCGCGCCGGCCTCGCGCACCGGGGTGCGGTGGCGGATGGCGGTGACGGTGTCCTGCAGCGCGCGGCGGCCGCGGGCGTGCATGTGCACGTCGCCGGCGGCGACCAGCGGCAGGCCCAGCGTGGCGCCGAGGGCGCGCAGCCGCTGCAGCCTGGCGTCATCGTCGGGGCCGCGGTGCAGCTCGACCGCCAGCCAGGCGCGGCCCGGGAAGTTCGCTTCGACCCAGGCGCCGTGCGCGGCCTCGGGGGCGTCGCCGGGAATCCAGAGCGCCAGCACGCCCCCGGTGTCGCCCGTGAGGTCGGCCATCGTGAGCCGGTACTCGCCCTTGCGCATGCGCCGGCGGCCGAGCGTGATCCAGCCGCACAGGCGCTGGTAGCCGGCCAGCGTCTCCGCCAGCAGCACCAGCTTCGGCCCGCGCTCGAGCTGCACTTCGGTGCCGGTGATCATCGCGATGCCGGCCTCGCGCGCCGCCTCGAACGCCCGCACCACCCCCGCCATCGACGCCTCGTCGGTAATGGCCAGCGCCCGATACCCCAGCGCCTTCGCCCGCGCGAACAGCTCCTTCGCCGAACTCGCCCCCCGCAAAAAACTGAAGTTCGAAAGACAATGCAACTCCGCGTAGGAATCAAATGAACCAGGTTCATTTGCCTTGCCGGGAAAGGCGTTCTCACGACAATGCGTCGCAGGCAAATGAACCTGGTTCATTTGATTCTCAGGCGAACCAGCCGTGGAGCATGTAGGGGCCGCGCTCGCCGGGGGCGCAGAAAGCCCAGGCGCGCTGGCCGCGGGAGGTTTCGAGGACGTAGTAGTCGCGCTGCACGTCGCCGCCGTCCCACCAGCCGGTTTCGATGCGCTCGGGGCCGGCGAGCAGGCGCGGGGCCGGGTCGCGCAGGGGGATCGGGCGGTGCAGCAGCCAGGTGGGGCGCGGCCCCGCGGGGCCGGCGGGCGGCGGCTCGGCCACGCCTTCGCGGCGCTTGAAGCTGCGCTCGGGGCGATGGTCGGCGACCGGGTCCAGCCCGTACACCGCGTCGTTGCCCAGCCGCGCGCGCAGCCGTTCGCGCAGCGCCGGCCACTCGACCGCCTGCTGCGGCCGCACCTCGAACAGCTCGCGCGCCGCCGGCACGAACGGCGGCAGCTCGCGCGCGACCAGCCGCAGCGTGCGCACCGGCGCCGGCACCGCCACCCGCTCGAGCCGCCCGCGCGCGAGTTCGAACAGCATGCCCGGCTGCCGCTCCGGCGCCAGCAGCCCGACCACCACCTCGGTGTCGTCGCGGCCCTCGTGCCCCAGCCGCAGCACGAAGCGCGCCACGCCGCCGTCGCGCCCCGCGAGGTAAGCCGCGAGGTCCGCGGTGAGCCGCCGCAGCGGGAACAGCAGCGCCTGCGAGCTCTCGACGTCGTAGTTGAGCTCGATCTTCGCGTCGAACACGTCCGGCGGCTGGTACAGCGGCAACACTTCCGGCGCCTGCCCCAGCAACCGGTCGAGATGGTCGAGCAATTCGACGCCGTGGCGCTTGCCCAGCGCCGAACGCGGCAACGCGAACACCTGCCCCAGCGTGCGCACCGCCATTCGCGCCAGCGGCGGCGCCACTCCGCCCGGCAGCCGCGCCCGCGCCACCGGCACCGACGCCAGCGCGCGCCGCAGCGCATCGTGCGAGGTGACCGCCAGCCCGTCCTGGTGCGCAGCCAGCACCGCCGCGCCCACCGCGCTGGGCGCCAGCGCGATGCGATGCCGGAAACCCAGCGCCTGCAGGTCCTCGCGCAGCGCGGCCTCGAACCGCGGCCACGGCCCGAACAGCCCCAGGCTGCCCTGCACTTCCAGCAGCACCGCGCCCGGCAGCGCCGTGCTCACCTGCGAGCTGTAGCGATAAGCCCAGGCCGCCAGGAAATCGCGCGCCCGCGCCAGCCGCGCCGGGTCGTCGTCCACCAACTGCACGCCTTCGCACAGCGCCTCGGCCGCGGCCACCGGCTGGCCGCGGTGCAGGCCGCGTGCAGCCGCCGCGTCATTCACCGCCGACAGCACCCGCCGCGGCCGCGGCCCCGCGACCAGGGCCAGCGGCGCTTCAGGCGAAGGGTGGCGGCGAAGGACGGTGTCCAGCGCCAAATGCGGCAGCAGCAGGCAGGCCCAGAGCATGGCGCGTCCGCATCAGTGCAGCGGGAAGGGAACGGGATGCGCCGGCGCCAGGCCGCCGCGGCACTTGAGCACCTGCAGCTGTCCCGGTGCGAGCTGCAGCCGCAGCGCCGCCGGCGACGGCTGCGCCGCGGCGCGCGCATCGCGGAAGGCGAACACCAGCGCCTGCCCGCTCTCGGCCGCCACCTGCAGCCGGCGCAGCGCGCGGTCGTCGACCTTCTGCGGCCAGCACAGCACCGCCGACAGGCAGCCGGCACGCAGGCATTGCTCGGCCGCCCACAGCGCGTCGCGCGCATCGGCCGAGACCAGGTGCAGGCGCGCGAGGTCGACGCCGGCCGCGCGCCAGGCCAGCGGGTTGGGCACGTAGGGCGGCGCCACCAGCGCGATGTCGCGGCCGGCGCCGGTGTGGCGGGCCAGCGTGGGCAGCACCAGGCGCAGCTCGCCCAGGCCGTCGGCGGGCAGCAGCACCTCCACCAGCGCCGACTCGGGCCAGCCGCCGCTGGGCAGCGCGGCGTCGAGCGCGGCGTGGCCGGTGGGCTCGGCGCTGGCGGGCCGCGCGGTCGGCTGGCCGCGCCAGAGCCGGCGATCGGCCAGCAGCGTGTCGAGGGAAACCAGCGCGCCCACGGCTAGCCCCGGCGCACCAGGCCGCAGTACAGGCCTTCGATGGCGAACTCGGCGTCGGACGGCACCTCGATCGGTGCGTAGTCGGGGTTGCGCGGCAGCAGCAGGATGCGGTCGCGCTTGCGCTGCAGGCGCTTGACGGTGATCTCGCCGTCGATGCGGGCGACCACGATCTGCCCGTCTTCAGCCACGGCGCTGCGGTGCACCGCGATCAGGTCGCCGTCGAGGATGCCGTCGTCGCGCATCGAATCGCCCTTCACCCGCAGCAGGTAATCGGGCTGGGGGAAGAAGGCCGCGCGGTCGAACAGCATCTGGCCGTCGTGCCCCGCCGCGGCGCCGATGGGCGCACCGGCCGCGACCCGGCCCAGGATCGGCAGCGACAGCATCTCGTCGCGCCGCGCCGGCTTGCGCGCCGCCGCCGCCGGCAGCCGGATGCCGCGCGCCCGCCCCGGCAGCAGCACCAGCGCGCCCTTGGCCTCGAGCGTGCGCAGGTGCTTGTGGGCGGCGCTGTCGTGGATGCCGAAGGCCCGCGCGATCTCGGCCACCGAGGGCGCGCCTTCGGTGCGCAGCCGCTCGGCGATGAAGTCGTACAGGGCCTGCTGGCGGGGAGTGAGGTCGGGGCTCATGGGTGAATATTTATACACCTTGGCGGGCGGATGTCACCCCCCCTTCGGAAGCGCCAGGGGATTCAAGCACTTGCCTGTCTCACGGGATGAGCCGGGCGCGGCCGGGTGGTATACCTGCGCCTCCCGACCCCAGGCCCGGAGCCGCCCCGTGGATCTCGCCGCCGACCTCGAAGCGCTGCGCGCGCTGTTCGCCACCCGGCTGGGCCAGCCGGTCGACCTGCTGCGCACGCTGCGCGAGCCCGCGCCGGGCGAGCTGCTGCTGTGGCCCTATCGCCTGGAAAAGCTGCCGGACATGACGTCGACGCCGTCGCGTGGCGGCGTGCCGCTGCCTCCGCGCCTGAGGCAGCGCGTCCACCTGCTCGTCCTCGCCGGGGACACCACCCGGCTGGCCCACGCCCAGGCCATCGCGCACGACCATCCGGTGCTGGGCGAAGGCCAGCGCCGGCTCATCCTGCACAGCGATTCCCCTCCCACCGAGGTGCTGTGCGCCCTCTTCACCGCCGCTGGCCAACCCATGCAGGCGGCGCTGGCGCTCACGCTCCAGGACTGAGCGCCGCCGACATCACTTCGAGGTGTTGGCCTCCAGGAACGCCCCGATGCGATCAAGCATCGCCGCGCGCGCCACCGAGTCGACCAGGCCGTGCTCCAGCCCTTCGTAAACGACCAGCTCGCTGGACTTGCCGGCGGCGCGCAGCTTCTTGTCCATCTCGCGTGACTGGCCGACGCCGACGTTGAGGTCCAGGTCGCCATGGAACATCAGCACCGGCGCCTGGATGCGCGCCACGTTCTGCAGCGGCGAGCCCTCGCGGGTGTGGTTGCCGGTGCCCACCATCTCCACCACCAGGTTGCGGCCGATGTACAGGCGCGCATCCGACTTGAGCATGTCCAGGTCGGTCACCGGCGCGATCGCCACCAGCGCCTTGAACATCCCCGGCTCGGTCACGCCGGCCTGCAGCGCCGCGTAGCCGCCGTAGGACCAGCCGACGATGGCGAGCCGGTCGGCGTCGGCGATGCCCTGCGCCACCAGCCAGCGGGCACCGTCGGTGACGTCGCCGATCGAGGTGCGCCAACCCTGGAAACCATTCTCCTGCAGCCAGGCGTCGCCGAAGCCGGCCGAGCCGCGGTAGTTCGGCTGCAGCACCGCGTAGCCCTGGTTCGCCAGGTACTGCGCCAGCCAGTCGAAACCCCACTCGTCGCGGGCGCTGGGGCCACCGTGCGGCAGCAGCACGGCCGGCAGCCCGCGCGCGTCCTCGCGGCCCGGCGGAAGCGTCAGGTAGCCCGGGATCGCCGTGCCGTCGCGCGCCGGGTAGCTGACCGGCTTCACGCTGGCCAGCGCCACGCCTTCCAGCGACGGCCGCGCCGACAGGATCTCGTTGAGCGTGCGCGCGGTCTTGTCGAACACGAAGTAGCGGCCCGGGTCCGAATCGCTGCCGGCATGGATGAGCAGCTTGCTGTTGTCGGCCGACGAACCGAGGAAATCCACCATCGGCAGGTTCGGCAGCGCCTTGCCCAGGCCCCGCGCCAGCGCGCCGTACTCCTTGTCGAAGTAGATGGCGTGGCGCTTCTCCTCGGCGTAGGTGACGCCGATCACCCGGGAACCGCGGCCGATGCGCAGCACGCCGTCCACGTCCACGCGGTCGTTCTTGTAGACCAGCTCGGTGGCCATCGAACCGTCGAGCTTCACCCGGTACAGCGCCTGGCGGCCGTCCAGCGGCTGCAGCGCGTAGGCGCAGCCGCAGTCCGCATCCACGTCGATCGGCGACAGGCCGGCACCGCCGTCCTCGACGGTCGAGAACGGCTGCCACTGGTCGGAGCCGTCGGCGCGGTACTGGTAAACCACCTTGGTCGCCAGCTGCGTTGTGGCGCCGATGCCCGGGCGATAGCCCTTGATGCGGACCTTGCCGCGGCCGTCGGTGATGTAGAAGTCGGCGTCCTTCGCCGGCGCCTCGACGCGACTCACTTGCATCGTGGCCAGATCGATGCGGTCGACGCCGCGGCCGTCCTCGGTGCGCACCACCCGCGTGTTCATCTTGCCCGCCTCGGGGACGTAGTCGCGGGTCATCAGCACCGCGCCGGGCTGGTCGGGCAGCCAGTCGAGGATCACGCCGTCGGTCAGGCGCAGGCGGGCGTCGTAGGCGCTGCTCTTCTGGCCCAGCATCGCGCCGTTCTTGCCGTCGGTGTCGATGGCGACCAGGCGGGCATACGGGATCAGGATGCCGGCCTCGTCCACCATGCCGGTGATCCGGCAGACCAGGCGCGTCTCGGTGGCGAAGTTGCACCAGCGCAGAGAGTCAGGGTCGGCGCCCGAGGTCATCACGAGCTGCGGCGGCGCGCTGCCGTCGATGCGGGCCACGAAGACCGAGGTGGCGCGACCGTAGCTCGGCGTCAGGTACACCACGCGCTCGCCACTGGGCGAGAGGTCGGCGTGCTCGATGTTCTCGCGGGTGCCGAACAGCGCGCCCGGGGTTTCCTTGGCGGCAACCGGCGCGGTCGGCGCGTCCTGCGCGACGAGGGCGGCCGGGGCCGCGGCCAGGGTGATGGCCGCGGCCAGCAAGAGTCGATTCATCGGGCGCATTTCCGGGGGAACGGAGAACCGGCAGGGTAGCCACAGCCCGCCGCCGCACACAACCCGAAGCTTTCTCCCTGCGCTGCGCCCGCCGGCTTCACATCGCGGCGGTCTTCACCGGGCCGCGGCGGCCTCCACGTGGTCGCGCACGTAGCGGTCGAGCAGGCGCACGCCGTAGCCGGTGGCGCCCAGCGGCACGGTCGGCAGCACCGGCGCGTCGCGCCAGGCCATCGAGGCCACGTCCAGGTGCGCCCACGCCACACCCTCCTGGATCCACGAACCGATGAAGAAGGCACCGACGCTGGCGCCGGCGCCGCCGGTGCTGCCGCCGTTGCGCAGGTCGGCGATCGGCGATTCCAGGTCCTTGGCGTAGCTGGGGTGCAGCGGCAGGCGCCACACCTCCTCGCCCGAGGCCGCGCCCGCGGCCAGCAGGTCGGCGGCCAGCGCCTCGTCGCGGCTGAACAGGCCCGCGTACTCGTCGCCCAACGCCGTCACCTGCGAGCCGGTGAGCGTGGCCACGTCCACCACCACGCGCGGGCGGTCGCGCTCCTGCACGAACCAGAGCGCATCCACCAGCACCATGCGGCCCTCGGCGTCGGTGCTCATCACCTCGTAGGTCTTGCCGCTCATGGTGCGGATCACGTCGCCGGGGCGGCCGGCGGTTCCCGAGGGCATGTTCTCGGCCAGCGCCGCCACCGCGATCGCGTTCACCGGGGCGCGGCGCTTGGCGAGCGCCAGCACCGTGCCGGTGACCGAGGCCGCGCCGGTCATGTCGTACTTCATGCGCCACAGGTTGGCGGGGTCCTTGAGCGAGATGCCGCCGGTGTCGAAGGTGATGCCCTTGCCGACGAAGGCGACCGGCGCTTCGTCGCGGGCACCGCCGCGGTAGCGCACCACCAGCAGGCGCGGCGGCCGCGCGCTGCCCTGGCCCACGGCCAGGATCGAGTTCATGCCGAGCTTCTGCATCGCCGGCACGTCCAGCACTTCGATGCTGACGTTGGCCACGCCGGCGAAGGCGGCGCGGGTGCGCTCGACGAAGGATTCCGGGTAGATCGTGTTGGCCGGCTCGGTGACCAGGTCGCGCGAGAAGCGCACGCCTTCGGCCACCGCGCTCCAGTCGGCGTCCCAGGCGCGGCGCGACGCGTCGGCGTCGGCCACGCGCAGCACCAGCGCGCCCTGCCCCAGCACCGGCGCGCCCGGCTTGGCGTTGCGGTAGGTGCGGAAGGTGTACTGGCCCAGCGACGCGCCCAGCGCGAGGTGGGCGCCGGCGGCCGGCAGGCTGGCGTCGGGCCACAGCAGTTCGATGCGCGGCACCGCGCTAAGCACGCCCCACTGGCCGACCAGGCCGCCCACGTCCTCGAGCAGGCGCGCGCTGGGGGCATCGCTGCCCACGCCTACCAGCACGACCTGCTGGTACGGGCCAACCCCCGGCAGGTTCAGCACCACGCCGCGGTCGCCCAGGAAGCCGGCGGCCGCCACCGCGCGCTGCAGCGCACCGTTGCTGGCGCGGTCGACTTCGGCGAAGGCGCCCTCCAGCGGCGCGCCCTGGCGCACGGTCACCGCCACGGCGCCTTCGGTCGGCACGGCATACGGCGCGAAGTCCAGGGAGCGCTGGGCCGCGGCGGGCGCGGCCACGCACAGGACCGCGAGCACGGCGAAGAGGGAAGCGAATCGGTTCACGGGACCTCCGGGGCGAAAGACCAGCGCGGCGAGCCCCATGGGGACGCCGGGCGGTTCAAGGGAAAGGTTGAAGATGCCGTCGGCAATGTAAACGCCGCGTCACGCCCTACCCCCTGCCGATGGTCACGGTGGCACGATGCCGCGCTAGCGCAGCGTGCGCTGTCGTGGCTTCAGCGCCTCCAGGCGCGACTCGTACAGGGCCTGGTCGGCGGGCGTGGTGCTGTTCTCCAGCGCGATCTGCAGGTGCCGGCGGGCCGCATCCACCTCGCCCAGTTCGAACAGCGCCGCCGCGAGCCAGGCGTGGAACTCATGGTGGGTGGCGGCGCGCTCGACTTCCTTCTCGAAGTTCTCGCGCGCCAGCTCGTATTTCTTGTCGGCCATCGCCTGCAGGCCGATGTCGAAGTAATGGAAGGGCGGCACCGCCTCGATGCGGCGGATCCGCTCGTCCAGGCGCGCGGCCTCGTCGGCTCGGCCGCTGGCCTTGAGCAGGCGCGAGAGGTTGGACATCGGCACCGCGTTGCCCGGCTCGAGCTCGACCGCATTGCGCAGCAGCTGCTCGGCCTCGGCCAGGTGGCCGCGGCGGCGGTAGATCACGCTCAGGGTGTTCTGCGCGGTGAGGAAGCCCGGGTCCTGCTCGATCGCGGCGCGCGCCCACCAGTAGGCGTCGTCCAGGCGACGCTCGCGCAGGGCCTCGGCGGCCTTGTTGTTGAGGTACATCGCGACGATGGTGGCTTCGCGCACCACGCGGGCACGCTGACGGCCCTGGCCTTCGGACGGGATGAAGTCCACGGTCAGCGGCTCGTTGGCCAGGGTCACCAGGCGGCCCTCCGGCGCGGTCGGGCGCAGGGTCAGGTTGATGTGGTTGCTCAGGTAGACGATGCCGTCGCTGCGCGTGGCCGCCTGCTCGGAAAACACCACCTGGTACTGGACCTGCAGGTCCAGTGCCTTGGCGAAGGCCGAGGTCATCAGCACCAGCGACAGGCAGTTGCCCGAGCGCGCGTCGAAGGCCTCGGCGGCGTTGCGGGTCAGGGTGGAGTCGTACTCGAGCTTGAGCTGGGCGCTGGAGTACAGCGCGTCCACCAGCGCGTGCTGGCGGGCGCGGGTGCGCTGGCGGCTGGCGATCTCGGTGCCCAGGTACTCCTTCATCGCCGGACTGAGCGTGAACAAGTCGCCGGCGCCGATCGGTTCGGACGGCGGTGCGAAGCGGTCGTCGAGGAACATCGGGTTGCCGCCGGTGCGCGACGGCGCCGCGGCGCAGGCCGCCAGCAGCAGCACGGCGATGCCGATCCCGAGGATGCGCCACGTCTTCTTGCCCGATGCCTTCACGTCCACGTCGTCCTGGCGGCCCTTGCCCAGCCTATGCCTTGTCGCGCCGAGTGCAAGCGGCCAGTGGTCATGGCCGAAGCCTGCCAGGGATCCGGTGGCCCCGGCCAGCGCGTGGCGGGCCAGTCTCGTCGCGTGAGACACGCCTGCGGTGTGCTGGCGATCCCTCACCGCGGCCCATCCCCATGCCTCCCGCCACCCAGCTCGCGCCGCACCGCCACGCCACCGGCCTGCTGCCGGTGCCCGAGAAGACCTCGCAGGCGCTGGCCTCGCGGCTCGGGCGCAAATACGGCGACCGCATCACCGGCTGCTTCCACCTGCCCGGCCGCGAAGGCGAATACGCCCCGTTCCCCGACGACCTGCCGCCGGCGCTGGCGGCGGCGCTGCGCGCGCGCGGCATCGAGCGGCTCTACAGCCACCAGGCCGAAGCCTGGGCGGCGGCGCAGCGCGGCGAGCACACGGTGGTGGTGACGCCGACCGCCTCGGGCAAGACGCTGTGCTACACGCTGCCGGTGGTGGCGGCGGCGATGCGAAAGCAGTCCAAGGCGCTGTACCTGTTCCCCACCAAGGCGCTGGCGCAGGACCAGGTGGCCGAGCTGCTGGAGCTCAACGCCGCCGGCAACCTGGGCGTGCGCGCCTATACTTTCGACGGCGACACCCCCGGCGATGCGCGCCAGGCCGTGCGCCTGCACGGCGACATCGTGGTGTCCAACCCCGACATGCTGCACCAGGGCATCCTGCCCCACCACACCAAGTGGGCGCAGTTCTTCGAGAACCTGCAGTACGTCGTCATCGACGAGATCCACAGCTACCGCGGCGTGTTCGGCTCGCACCTGGCCAACGTGCTGCGGCGGCTGAAGCGGGTGTGCGCCTTCTACGGGGCGAAGCCGCAGTTCATCCTGTGCTCGGCCACCATCGGCAATCCGAAGCAACACGCCGAGGCGGTGATCGAGGACACGGTGACCGCCATCACCCGCTCCGGTGCACCCACCGGCGACAAGACCGTGATGCTGTGGAATCCGCCGGTGGTGAACCCCGACCTCGGGCTGCGGGCCTCGGCGCGCTCGCAGTCCAACCGCATCGCCCGGCTGGCGATCAAGGCCGGGCTCAAGACGCTGGTTTTCGCGCAGTCGCGGACGATGGTGGAGGTGCTGACGAAGTACCTGAAGGACGTCTTCGACCACGACCCGCGCAAGCCGCCCCGTATCCGTGCCTACCGCGGCGGGTATCTCCCGAACGAGCGCCGTGCCGCCGAGCGCGACATGCGCGCCGGCCGCATCGACGGCATCGTCAGCACCTCGGCGCTGGAGCTGGGCGTGGACATCGGCTCGCTCGACGTGGTGGTGCTCAACGGCTATCCCGGCTCGATCGCCGGCACCTGGCAGCGGCTCGGCCGCGCCGGCCGCCGGCAGCAGGCGGCGCTGGGCATCCTGGTGGCCAGCTCCGACCCGCTCGACCAATACCTCGTGCGGCATCCGGAGTTCTTCGAGGGTGCGCCGCCCGAACATGCACGCCTGCACGCCGACCAGCCGCTGATCCTGCTCGACCACATCCGCTGCGCCGCCTTCGAGCTGCCCTTCCTGCGCGGCGAGACCTTCGGCCCCGTCGACGCCCAGCCCTACCTCGAACTGCTGGCCGAAACCGGCGTGCTGCATGGCGAAGGCGGCCGCTGGGAGTGGATCGCCGACAGCTACCCGGCCAACGCGGTCAGCCTGCGCGCCGTGGCCGACGGCAACTTCGTGGTGGTGGACCGCACCGACGGCCGCCAGACCATCATCGCGGAAGTGGACTACAGCGCCGCCGCGCTCACCCTGTACGAGGGCGCCATCCACATGGTGCAGTCGGTGCCCTACCAGGTCGAAAGGCTCGACTGGGACGGCCGCAAGGCCTACGTCACCCGCACCCACGTCGACTACTACACCGACGCCATCGACTACACCAAGCTCAAGGTGCTCGAGCGCTTCGACGGTGCCATTGCCGGCGAAGGCAGCTGCCACCACGGCGAGGTGCACGTGGTGCGGCGGGTGTCGGGCTACAAGAAGATCCGCTACTACACGCACGAGAACATCGGCTACGGTCCCGTCACCCTGCCCGACCAGGAGCTGCACACCACGGCCGTGTGGTGGCAGCTGCCGCAGGAGGTGCTCGAGGCGGCGTTCACGTCGCGGCAGGCGGCGCTCGATGGCTTCCTCGGCGCGGCCTATGCGCTGCACCTGGTCGCCAGCGTGGCGGTGATGGCCGAGGCGCGCGATCTGCAGAAGGCGGTAGGCAGCGGTGACGGCGCCTGGTTCGCCTCGTCCGACGGCCGCGGCCGTGGCCAGCTGCGCGGCGGCGACGGCAAGCCGATGGATCCCGCGGCCACCGACCAGTTCGTGCCCACCGTGTACCTGTACGACGCCTACCCCGGCGGCATTGGCCTGAGCGAGCCGCTGCACCAGCGCCGCGACGAACTCGTGCGCCAGGCGCGCGCCCTGCTGGCCGCCTGCGACTGCCGCGCCGGCTGCCCTGCCTGCGTCGGCCCCGTCCTCGCCGCCGACGAAACCTCGACCGCGCCGCCAAAATCCCTCGCCGACCAGGTCCTCGCCCTGCTGGTACCCGCAAGAACGGGGTCAGGTTTAGTTCCAGAGTCGGGGTCAGGTTCCGGGCCTGGCCCCGCGGGTCGCGTCCGTCGCGACGTACTGCCTTGAACGCCACGCTGGAACGGCTGCGCGAGCTGCGCCAGCAGGCCGGCACGGTGGCCGCGCCGGCCGCCGCGGCCGCGACGGCGCGACCCTGCGCAGCCCTCGCGCGCGTCCCCGCACCGCGCAGCGAAGTGCCGGCGCACATCCGCCGCCTGCTTGGCCTGCGCGAACGCCTGCGGCTGCCCCAGCCCGCGCCAGCGCTGCCATCGCCGGCCAGTGACCGGCGCGTGCCGGGCGGGGAAATCGAGGACGGCCTGTACTTCGTCGAGCAGCTCACGCCCTGGGCCGACGTGCCGCCCGCCATCGACGCCAGCTTCGGCAAGCTCGGAACGCTGGCGCGCGAACACTTGCTGCACTTCGACACCGAAACCACCGGCCTGGCCGGCGGCACCGGCACCCGCGCCTTCATGATCGGCGCCGCCGACTGGCAGCCCGAGGGCCTGCGCCTGCGGCAGCTCACCATCACCACGCTGACCGCCGAGGTGGCCATGCTGCGCCACTTCGCGCAGTGGCTCGGTCCGGATACCGTGCTCGTCAGCTACAACGGCAAGTGCTACGACGCGCCGCTGCTCAACACCCGATACCGACTCGCGCGCCTGCCCAGCCCGCTGAGCGGCCGGCCGCACCTCGACCTGCTCCACCCCAGCCGCCGGCGCTGGAAAGGCCGCTGGGAAAACTGCCGCCTGGGCACGATCGAACGCCAGGTGCTGGGCGTGGTCCGCGAGGACGACCTGCCGGGCTCGGAAGCCCCGCGCGCCTGGCTCGACTACCTGCGCGGCGGCAGCGCCCGCGACCTGCGTCGCGTCGCCGACCACAACGCGCAGGACCTGCGCAGCCTCGCCGCCCTCTGCCTCCACCTCGCCACCTGACCGACCCCTGAAGTCCCTCCCACAGGGATCCGGCGTAATCTTCGGGCATGACGTCACCCCTGATCCGCGTCGGCACCGCCAGCTGGACCGACCCCAGCCTGATCCAGTGCAAGCGCTTCTATCCGCCCGGCTGCACCAGCGCCGAGGGGCGGCTGCGCTACTACGCCGACAAGTTCCCGCTGGTGGAGGTGGACAGCAGCTATTACGCCCTGCCCTCGGGGCGCAACGCGCACGCCTGGGTCGAGCGAACGCCCGATGACTTCGCGTTCAACCTCAAGGCCTTCCGCCTCTTCACCGGGCACCAGACGCCGGCGAAGGCGCTGCCCAAGGACGTGCAGCAGGCGCTGGCGGGGCACTTCGCCGGGAAGAGGAACCTGTACTACAAGGACACGCCGGACGAGATCCGCGACCTGCTCTGGCATCGCTTCGAGAGTGCCGTGCGCCCGCTGCGCGACGCGGGCAAGCTGCGCGCCCTGCACTTCCAGTTCGCGCCCTGGGTGACGCGGACCGCGCGCGCGAAGGACCACATGCTCGAATGCCAGCAGCGGCTCGCCGGCTACCACCTGGCGGTCGAGTTCCGGCACCGCTCGTGGTTCGAGGGCGAGGCGGCCGACGACACGCTGGCCTTCGAGCGCAGGCACGACCTCACCCACGTCGTGGTGGACGAGCCCCAGGGCTTCGAGAACAGCATTCCCACCGTGTGGGCCGTGACCTCGCCGAAGCTGGCGATCCTGCGCCTGCACGGCCGCAACGCCGCGACCTGGAACATCGGCGGCGAGGCCGCGTCGGATCGCTTCAACTACGACTACAGCGACCAAGAGCTCGGCGCGCTGGTTGCACCCCTGCGCGAAACCGCCAGCCTGGCCGGCGAGACCCACGCCATCTTCAACAACAACTACGGCGACCAGGGGCAGCGCAATGCCGCCACCTTGCAGGGGATGCTCGCAAGCGCCTGACCCGCCCGGCCACCCGGGGCAGGCGCCGCGGGCGGCCTCAACTGCGACAGACGTCACGTCCCGGGGCTCCCCACCCGCGATTTGGGCGCATAGTGCGATCCAGCTCCCAATGTCCGGCCGGCGCAGGCCCAACAATCGCGCATCCCCCGACCCGCCCGCGTCGGTCAACTTCCATAGCCGCCCTGCAAGGTGAAGTGATGTGACCTGCCTTCCGGCCAATACGATGGCCGACAGTCCGCCCGGCCGGGACAGGGCCGACAGGCGAAACGTCGGCGCCGTATTGGCATCGGCCGGCAAGACCGCGTTTGAAATCCTCCAGGCCGACAGCGTCCAGCGCGCCGCCGAGGCCCTGGTATCGGCGCTGGCGGAAACCGGCCGCACGGGCACCTGCGTGGCCTGGACCGAAGCCCAGGGCCTGGCCTTCCATCCCCGCCAGCCGGATCGCACCGACCAGGCGTCCTGGCTGCTGTCCACCCTGGCCCTGCCGGGCAACACCGGCCCGCGCGTGCTCTGCGACGACGCCGTCGATGCCGCCGCCTTCCTGCTCGACCTTGATCAGGTTCGCCTGCCGCCGCTTACGCCTGCCCAGGAGTACCTGGTGGCGCTCGCCGAGCGGAGGATCCGGGAGCTGTTCGCCGTCGAACGCCTGTCCGCCTCGGTGCATCGCCTGGCCGAGGCCGAGAAACTGCAGCGCGCGCTCTTCACCATCGCCGACATCGCCGGTTCCGGCCACGACATGCCGTCGATGCTCAAGCGACTCCACGAGACGATCGGCCAACTGATGTACGCCGAGAACTTCTACATCGCCCTGCTCGACGAGAGCGGCGAGAACCTCCAGTTCCCTTATTTCGTCGACACCATGGACTCCCTCCCGCAGGCCTCGGAGCCGATGGCGTCGATCGCCGGCGGCCTCACCTGGTACGTGCTGCGCGACGGCGTCCCGCTGATGGGCACCATCGACCAGCTGCGCCAACAGGTATCGGGCCCGCTGGACGTCATCGGCGCCTCGAGCGAGGACTGGCTGGGCGTGCCCATGCTGCGCGACGGCAAATCGGTGGGCGCGCTGGTGGTGCAGAGCTACCTCCCCGGCGTCGGCTACACCGAGGCCGACCTCGCCGTGCTCACCTTCGTCGCCGACCACGTGCTGACCGCGCTGGAGCGAAAACGCGACCAGGCAGAGCTCGAACAGCGCGTCGCCATCCGCACGCGTCAGCTCGCCGAGGCCAACCAGGACCTCGAGCTGCGCATCGCCGAACGCGAGCGGGCCCGGCACCTGCAGGAAACGCTCTACCGCATCGCCAGGCTCACGCACGGGGAGGACGATGACGACGGCTTCTACCAGCAAATCCATGGCGCCGTGGCCGAGCTGATCAATGCCGAGAACTTCTACATCGCCCTGCTGTCCGAAGACGGCACGATGCTGCACTTCCCTTACCACCGTGACCAGGCAGGCGGCATCCCGACTTCGCGCCCCGTGGGTCGCGGGCTCACGGAGCATGTGATCCGCCTGGGCGAGGCGCTGCTGACCGACGAGACGGGCGTTCGGCAGCTGGTGGCCGACGGCGTCCTCGAGCACAACCTGGCCATGAGCACGCCCGCCATGTGCTGGCTGGGCGTGCCCCTGGCCGACGGCGAGCGGGTCATGGGCGCGGTGGTGGTGCAGAGCTACCGCAGCGATCTTCGTTACGAGCATGAGGATGCCGAACTGCTGAAGTTCGTCTCCTACCAGATCGCGACCAGCCTGCAGCGACGAAACCACGCCGAATCGCTTCGCCGCCTCAATGCCGAGCTCGAAAGCCGCGTGCAGTCGCGCACGCACGAGCTCCGGGAGCAGATCGCCGTCCGCGAACAGGTGGAAGAGCGGCTGAAGCACCAGGTGATGCATGACCCACTGACCGGCCTTCCCAACCGCGTCTACCTGCGCGACCGCATCGAGCGGGCGATCGCGGCGCGCCTGCGCGACCCCGGCCGCGGCTTCGCGCTGATGTACCTGGACGTGGACCGGTTCAAGCTTTTCAACGACAGCCTGGGCCACCTTGCCGGCGACGAAGTGCTGCGGGAAGTCGCCCGCCGGCTGGGCCAGTCCGTCCGCGATCCCGACGTCGTGGCCCGGCTCTCGGGCGATGAGTTCGCCATCCTGATCGAGGACGGCCACCTGCCGCAGACCGCCTGCAAGGTGGCGCAGCGCATCCTCAACACCCTGCAGCACCCGATGACGATCGCCGGGCGCGAACTGCAGGCATCGGCCAGCATCGGCATCGCGATCGGCGCCGACACCCACCGCAATACCGACGAACTCCTGCACGACGCCGACGTGGCCCTCTATCGCGCCAAGGAGGCCGGCCGCCAGCGCTTCGTGCTGTTCGACGAGTCACTGCAGAAAAGCGCCATGGACGTGCTCGAGATCGAGCACCAGGTGCGCGCCGGTCTCGCCCACGGCGAGTTCATTCCCTATTTCCAGCCCATCGTCCGGCTCGCCGATGGCTCGACAGTGGGCTACGAGGCGCTGGCCCGCTGGCGGCACCCGCAGCGTGGCGTGCTCGGTCCAGGCGAGTTCATGGCGGTGGCCGAGGACAGCGGCCTCATCGAGCCACTCGACTGGCAGATCTATCGCGCCAGCTGCGAGGCGGGAGCAGCCCTGGTCCCGGAGGGCGGCTACCTGACCATCAACCTCTCGGCCCGCCATTTCCAGAGCGACCAGTTCGATGCCCGCATGCTGGCCCTGCTGTCGGAAACCGGCTTCGACCCGCGCCAGCTTCGCATCGAGGTCACCGAGGGCACGCTGCTGGGCGACACCGCCGCCGTGGTGCGCATCCTCGAGCGCCTGCGCGCCGGCGGGGTGATGGTGGCGCTGGACGACTTCGGCACCGGTTATTCCTCGCTGGGCTACGTGCACCGCTTCCCGCTGGACATGATCAAGATCGATCGATCCTTCATCGCGCCCCTGGGCGACAGCGTCGCCGAACGAAGCTCGGCCATCATCGGCGCGGTGCTGGCCCTGGCCCAGTCCCTGAAGCTGGACGTCGTGGCCGAAGGCGTGGAAACCGCGGCCCAGCGCGACGCGCTGGTGGCGATGGGCTGCACGCACGGCCAGGGCTACTGGTTCGGCAGGCCGCAGGCGCTCGAACACTGGCTGCGGGCGGGCAGTCCCGGCGACACCTGAATCCCAAGCTCCCATCCGGCCACTACCGGTTCCCTGGGCAGTGGCCGGGGCAGGGCCCGCACCGAGGCCGTCAGGCCGGATCGGTTTCGAGCGCGGCGTAGCGGGCGCGGACCAGGGGGAGGCCGTAGGCGCGCTCGAGGCGGCGCACGATGAAGTGGCCGCGGGCGGCTTTCTGGAAATGGTTGATGAAGACCAGGTTGAGCGCGGCGCCGCTGGCGGCGCCGACCAGGGGCGCGGCCTGCGCCAGCGCCTTCTGCGACACCGGGATCGAGAAGCGGCTGGCGACCGCGTGGATCACGCGCATCACGGCCGGCGCGCTGCCGCTGGCGACCTGCTGCGCAAGATGCGAGGACACCGCGCCCACCTGCTGAGCCAGCGCGGCGCGGGTCGCGAAGTAGCCGACCTCGGCGCCATCGTCGTCCTTGCGGTTGCCGCCCAGCGCCAGCACTTCGATGCAGGCCAGGCGCGTGGCCTGCGCCTGCGGCGATTCGCCCTCGCTGCGGGCGATGTCGGCGATCGAGCGCAGGATCGTCGCGGTGGTCACCGGCAGCTCGACCAGCAGGCCGGGCAGCCCGAAGAAGCCGCCGACCGCACCGCTGCCGATCACCGCCGCCTTGTGCATCCGCTCACTGGCGAGCTTGCCGGCGCGACCCTTGCCGAGCGTGAACGCCGCGGCGTTGTAGCCAGCTTCGACCGCGCGACGCGCGGCGCGATCGACCAGGCCGGTCGCGGCGCGCGGCAGCTTCCTCGCAATCAGGTATTCCACCGGCGAGCCGATCGCGTTCGCCAGCTGGATCGCCAGCGACGGAGATTCAAGCAGGCGCTTGGCGCGCTCCAGGTCGGCCAGGTCGGCGGGCGCCAGGCTGCGGACGAGGGCGCCCATCAGGCCCAGAGCTCGCCGTTCGCGCCGGACGCATCGGCGAGGCGATTGAGTTCGTCCTCGTCGGGAATGCCGCCGGCCTGCCAGTCGTCGATCAGTTCGCGGGCGCGCGGCACCTGCTCCGGCGCGACCCAGACGCGCACGAGCCCGCCTGCAGGCAGCTCACCCACGCCGCCCGCGAGGTCGGCGCCAAGCACGAGTGCATCGAGGCCGGCGCTGAGCAGCAGGTCGCAGACCAGCTGGGCGTCGATCGCGCTCTCGGCGTCGTAGACGGGCGTCACGGCCGCGCGGCGCGCCAGGTGGCGAGCTCGGCATCGGCCCGGGCCAGCTGCGCCGGCGACATCGCGGCCTTGATCGCGGCCTCGAGCCTCGGCTCCGCCGTGACGCCCAGCGCCACCGCCTTTGAATAGTTCACCCACGCCTGCGCCGGATCGGCGGGCGCACCCTGGCCGGCCAGGTGCAGCAGGGCCAGGTCGCGATGCGCCTGCGGCTGGCCGAGGCGGGCGGCGCGCTGGTAGAGCGCACGCGCGACGCCGAAGTCCTGGGCCACGCCGTCGCCGGCGGCGAGCAGTGCGGCGAGGCTGGTCATCGCGTCGGCGCTGCCGGCTTCGACGCCGCGCTTGAGGTAATCCACGCCGAGCACGGTGTCCTGCGGGCGGCCGACGCCGCTGACATGGGCCATGCCCAGGCGCCACATCGAGAAACCGTCTCCCTTGGCGGCGGCGCGCGCGTACCAGGTCATCGCGGCGTCCAGGTTGCGCTCGCGGCCTTCGCCGGTTTCCAGCGCGCGACCCATGTCGCGCTCGGCCTCGGTGATGCCGGCATCGGCGGCGCGGCGGATCAGCACCAGCGCGCGCGGCATGTCCGGCGCCAGGCCGCACTCGCCGCGCGCGGTGGCCAGGCCCAGGTAGTAGCTGGCCACCATGCCGATCTCTTCCTTCACCAGCACTTCGGCGAACAGCGCGCAGGCGGTCGCGACGTCGCGCGGCAGGCCCGGCCGGCCCTGGTAGAGCATCACCGCATAGTCGGCGCGGGCGGCGATGTCGCCGGACTTGGCGGCGCGCTCGAGGAAAGCGCGGGACTTCGCCGCGTCCTGCACCACGCCCCAGCCGTTGCCATGCATCAGCGACAGCAGGTACAGGGAAGGGCCGTGCTCCTTGGCCGCGGCGCGGCTGGCCAACCGCACCGCTTCGGCGAGGTCGTTGCCCTGGCCCGGGTCCATCAGGTGGCGATTGAGATGGGCCGAGGCCAGCGTGTAGTCCACGTCCGCCCGGGCCAGGTCACGGTGCGGCGCCAGCGCGTCGATCACCTCGCCGAACCTCGCCGACGCCTCCAGCGACTTCGCCGTTTCCAGCGACTGTTCCACCGACTGCGCCAGCGCGCCGGACGGGAACGCCGCGGCCAGGGCCAGGGCAAGTGGAGCGAGGAATTTCAAGGCAGTCATGGCGTTCCCTGGTGTAGGTGGAATCGGCAGTCGGAGACTGCAAATCTACCCGCCCAGCGCATCCATTAGTACCTGCGCGATCTGGTCAGCGCGCAGGCGCGCGTGCCTGGCTACAGGCTCTGGCTGTCGAGCAGGAAGCTGGCGTCCTCGTCGTCCGCCGCGGGGCTGGTTTCGAGGTGCTGGATCAGCGCCCGGGCCAGGTCGGCCTCGGCGTCCTCCACCACGACCCGGATCAGGCCGGTGGCCGGCACTTCGGGAATGGCCCCGTCCACGTTCGGGCCGAAGATGTGGGCCGTGATGCCCGATCCCAGCAGCAGGTCCTGCACGAGCTGGGCATCCAGCTCGCTCTCGGCGGTATAGACCGGTGTCATGGCGCTTCCCTGTTTTCCCCGCGCCATTAACCGGGCTTCTTCACGCCAAAAATGAGAACTGGTTCACACTTTTGCGTGAAATCGGGCGCGTGGCAGGTTGGGGCTGACGAGCGGCGCTTCGAAGCCCGACACCCCCGCCCCGGCAGGTCGCCATGACCCGACGCGGGCCCTTCAGCCTGCAGGCTGCGTCGCGCCCAACGGTGCAGTCACTCGCGGGCGGCTGGGCAGCGCGTGGCGCAGGATGCGCCACACCACCTGCCCGAACTGCCGCGGCAGCGAGCCGGTGTTGTAGTGCTGGCCGTATCGGGCGCAGATCTCGCGCACCTCGACCGCCATCGCCGCGTAGCGGTTGGCCGGCACGTCGGGGAAGAAGTGGTGCTCGATCTGGTGGCTCAGGTTTCCCGACATCAGGTTCAGCAGTTTCCCGCCGGCGATGTTGGACGAACCCCGCAGCTGGCGCAGGTACCAGCCGCCGCGGCCCTCGGTGCGCACCGATTCGCGGCTGAAGGTCTCGGCGTCGGCGGTGAAGTGGCCGCAGAAGATGATCAGGTAGGTCCAGAGGTTGCGCAGGATGTTGGCGATGACATTGCCCACCAGCACCGTGAGGAAGAAGGGGCCGGCCAGCAGCGGGAAGAACACGTAGTCCTTCAGCACCTGGCGCGCCATCTTGCGGCCGACCGGGCGGAATTCCTCCATCAGCTCGCGGGTCTTCTTCTTGCCGGCGAACCAGCGGCCCAGGCGCAGGTCCTGGATCGCGATACCCCACTCGAACAGGATTGCGAACACCACGGCCACCACCGGCTGCACGAGATAGAACGGGCGCCAGCGCTGCTCGGGGAAGAGCCGCAGCAGGCCGTAGCCGATGTCGTCGTCCAGCCCGCGCACGTTGGTCCAGGTGTGGTGGCGGAAGTTGTGGGTCTTGCGCCAGTTTTCGCTGGTGCCGGCGATGTCCCACTCGTAGGTGCGGCCGTCCAGCGCCGGGTCGTTCATCCAGTCGAACTGGCCGTGGATGACGTTGTGGCCCAGCTCCATGTTCTCGAGGATCTTCGACAGCGCCAGCGACAGCACGCCCAGCGTGCCGGCGATCCACAGCACCGGCGTGACGAAGGCGCCGACGATGGCGGCGACCATCAGCAGCACGCGGCCGGCGAGGCCGAAGTAGCGCACCGCCTTGTACACCGCGCGGATGTAGTCGGCATCGGCCTGGCCGACGGTGGCGACGGTGCGTGCGCGCAGGGCGTCGAGCTCGGCGGCGAAGGCGTCGAGTTCGGTGGGCGTGAGGGCGCGGTTGCGGGGCGTGGCGTTCATGGCGGTCAGAGGTCTAGGACTAGATCGCTGCGGGCGCTGCTGACGCACAGGCGCAGGGCGGAGACGGGTTCGTGCTCGACGTCGCCGGTCAGCAGATGGCGGGTGGCGCCGGCCGGCTTGGCGCAGGCGCAGGTGTTGCACAGGCCGCGGCGGCAGCCGTGCGGCGGCGAGAGGCCGGCGGCTTCCAGCGCGTCCAGCAGCGGCTGGCCGCGCGGCACCTGGAGCGTGCGTCCGCTGCGCGCGAGCGTGAGTTCGACGGTGCCGGTGTCCGTGTTCTCGAAGACCGGCGGCGAGAAGGATTCGGCGGCGAAGCTGGCGGAGCGCCCGTCCAGCAGCGTGCTGGCGGTTTCAACGAAACCGGTGGGGCCGCAGGCGAGCACGTGGGCGTTCGCATCGAGCCACGGCGCGAGCAGGCCAGCGTCGAGGCGGCCTTCCGCTTCGTCGCCGGCAACGGCGCGGTCGCGGGTCAGCAGGAAGCGGACCTGCAGCGCGGGCTGCTCGGCCGCGATGGCGCGCAGTTCGTCGACGAAGCAGCGCTGGTCGCGGGTACGCGTGGAGTACAGCAGCGTGGTCGGCGCCGGGTCCGGCCGGGCGGCCAGCGAAGCGAAGATCGCCATCATCGGCGTGATGCCGCTGCCCGCGGCCAGCAACAGGCGCGGGGCGCCATCGTCGGCCGGCAATGCGAGTTCGCCGAAAGCCTCGCCCAGGGTCAGCACGTCGCCGACCTTCGCCTGGTCGTGCAGGAACCGGCTCACCTTGCCGCCCTCGATCGCCTTCACCGTGATGCGGAAGCTGCCGTCCGGGGCCGCCGGGGCGCTGGGGCTGTAACTGCGGACCAGGCGCCGGCCGCCGACCTCGACGCCCAGGTTCAGGTGCTGCCCCGGCTGGAACCCGCGGAAATGCCTGTTCGGCTTGAGCACCAGGCTCACGGCGTCGGACGCGGCCTGTTCGCGGGCCACGATCCGGGCCAGGGGCTGGCGCCAGCTCCAGGTCGGCGACAGCTGCCGGGCCCAGAAGTCGAACAGGGCCGGGGTGACGAGGGGCGCGCGGGTTCGGCGCCCGGGGGACCGGGCGGGAGCCGGGCCGGGGAGAGGGTCGGGTCGCATGGGCGGCAGTATACATCGCCGCATACGCGTGTCTATACAGCTGTATATGCAGGCGGCCGCTATGATGGCCCCCTGACCCTGAGCCGGCTAGCCCGTGACGCCCACCCCTTCCGCCATCGACGCCGACCTTCACCCGGTCCGGCGCACCCCGATCACCCGCGCCGACCTGCTCGACGCCGCCCTGCGCCTGATCGGCCCGCACCGCAGCGTCTCCAGCCTGAGCCTGCGCGAGGTCGCGCGCGAGGCCGGCATCGCGCCCAACAGTTTCTACCGCCAGTTCCGCGACGTGGACGAACTGGCCGTGGCCCTGATCGACGTGGCGGGCCAGAGCCTGCGCAAGATCGTCGGTGCCGCCCGCCACCGTGCCGAAGCCGAGCACGGCGTGGTTCGCGGCTCGGTCGAGGCCTTCATCGAACAGGTGCGCGCCGACGACAAGCTGCTGCACGTGCTGCTGCGCGAGGGCACCGTCGGCTCCGATGCCTTCAAGCGCGCCGTGGACCGCGAGCTGGGCTTCTTCGAGGACGAGCTGCACCACGACCTGGTGCGCTTCGCCAAACTGCGCAATCGCCCGATGGCCGAGCCCGCGCTGGCCGCCAAGGCCATCACCCGCCTCGCCTTCGCGATGGGCGCCACCGCCCTGGACCTGCCGCCCGAGCGCGACGCCGAACTCGTGGACCAGCTGACCACGATGGTGCGGATGATCCTGGTCGGCGCGCAGGCGATGCCGAAGTAGCCTGCACCCCCGTATTGCCCGCCGATGATCCGAACGGTGCGCCCGGCCATCGCCGCGGCGGCGCCGTGCGGTGCCGCCGGCTCACTCCCGGGGCCGGCGACCGCTGATCAGCTCGTTGGCGAGTGCATCGGCGTTGTTGAACATCACTGGCGACACCGACTGCCGGTAGATGTCCTCCATGCCCAGCCCCTGCTGGCATATCCCGGTCATCAGGCATCCGCTGACGGCGGGGATGCTGCCCGGGCCGCAGCCGCTGGTCAGGCGACAAAAGACGATCTCGGACGCGAGGTTGAGGGTGTCCCGCAGGGCCAGGTCGTCGACGCCGTGCGCCTGTCGCAGCGGACGCGGCGCGATCCGCTCCTCGGCGGCCAACTGCAGCGTGGCCCGCACGTCGTAGGGATTGCGTGCGGCACCGAGCGCGTCGAGGACCAGGGGACCGCGCTCTCCGGGCTCGACCTCGTGCAGCATCGACTTCAGCGCCCGGGTGCTGGCCTCGGACGCCGCCACGGCCTGCAGGCGCGCATGCTCCGCGGCACCCTGCGCCCGGCTCAGGGGCACATAGCCCTCGCAGTATCCCGCCAGCCATTCGTCCACCCACGCCTGGCCCTCGGGCGCGGAGATGCCCGGCGCACAGATGCCATCCAGCTCCAGCATCGCGTCATTGGCTTCGGGCAAACCGGCGGCCCTTCCCCGCTCGATGACCGCCCAGGCCTCCCGCGCGGAACGGGCGGCGTAGAACGCGGTCGCCAGGTCAGGTTCCACCCCGGGCTCCTTGTCCGCGTCATGGCCCGCCGCCGCAGCATCGCCGGTTGCATCGCCCGGGCCAGTCGCCACGGACGCGCCGAGGGCTTCGCCGGCGTCGTTGCCCTGGCCCTCGCCGGACGACGCTACCGCGGCCGGCGTTTCGATGGCGGGTGCCGATGGATATCGCCAGGCGAACCACGACGCCGCGGCCACCAGCGCCACTGCCACCACGACAAGAACCTTCCTGCCCATCTCGACTCTCCCGCCTCCGTTGACGTCGGCCGCCACGCGCTGGCGGCCGCTCGGGATCACTGGCAACTCTTCGTCCCCGGCACCGCCGTCAAGTAGAGCTCGGGCGGTGAGGTGTGGGCGGGCATGGAGCCTGGAATCCACATGTATCGCTCGGTGCCGCCATCGGTAAAGGTGACATTGATGATCTGCCCGCGACCGCGTGAAATCATTGCACCGAACCGACGCGCACGCCACTTGTGGAACACGCGGGCGGCGTGCCAGAGGCGGTCATTGGGCGAAGCGGTGCACGGCGCGGCATCCGGGTTGTCCTTGTGATCCTCCTTCGTGGGCGTTTCCGCCTCGGATTCGCCACCCCCCGACAGGGGAATCAAGTCCGGATTGAACTGGAAGTCACTGTTGAACGAGTCAAGGAAATCGGCACAGGCCATGCCATAGCAGACCACCTGCCAGCCGAAGCGGGTGCCCGTGACTTGGACGGTCGGGAGTTCCGTGTCCTCCGCCAACGCATAGCCAGCCGGCATGAACACAGTGGAGAGGCCCAGCAGACAGGCAAGGATCTTCGAACGCGTAGTTTTCCCCAAGGTAAAGTGGCTCATGGATGCCGGCAACGAGCCCTGGCGAACCGAGCATCGACGCCCCGCGAAAACCAGGGTGAATGATCCTCGGAAGCCGTAGGGCTTCTTTTGATTGCAGGCAAATGACGCTCCAGACGAGCACGCGTTGGCGCGGACAGGCCGGAGCGGCGCGGAGCCTAGCACCCCATGGTTTCGGCTCTGCGCCGAAATCCCTTGCGCGCAGGGAAATTATTGCTAACGCATCCGTATGGCTGTGCGTTAAGGACAAGGTCGCGTTAGCGATGGCAGACAAGTTTCGAAGGGTGCCGTTTTGTTGCTCCTTATCCGGAAAGACGCGCACGAATGCGCAGCGCGGGAGCCGGCGGGCGCTAGCCACAGGCCGCGCGCACGCGGTCGCCGTGGCGGCGCAGGCCGTCATGCCGGACCTTCGACAAGACCTGGCCGCGATAGGCGGCATCGGCCGCGCGTGCACGCCGGCACGCGGCATCCGCGACGCGGCGGCGTGCGCCGGCATCGGACGAATCCCGGGCGCGCGGTGGCGAGAGGGCCGGCGCCACCGGCAATCGATCGGCGGAACGCTCGACCGGCGCCGCACCCGGCGAGGCCTCGGGCGCAACCGCCCGCTCCCACACCTGTTCTTCACCGGGCCCGCAGGGCTGCGACTGGTAGCTGACCGACCCCTCGGCGCCGCGGCATTTGTACAGCGAGGCACCGTGCGCGGCCGACGCCAGCGCGGCCGCCACCCACAGCAGGCACAACGTCGAGAACGTAGCCACGTGAGCCTTCTGCATGACGCGATCTCCAGCCATCCGTTACCCGGGATGGACAGGATCGCGTCGCACTCATCGGCGCGGGATCGTCAAAGCCTCGACGCGAACGTAGGAATCCTCAGCGCGCCCACTCAAGTGCATGCGGATGCTTCTCGCTGTGCTGCCTTAGCTGCAATCCATGCCAGCACTGAGAACGTAAGTCCGCCTAATCCCAAGCCCAGTGAAATCCAAAACTCCGCCGACATTTAGAACGGATATTGGGTCATCTGCGATGCAGTTCCAACGCCTGGCATCTGGCCTGGGAAAACAGCCACCGAGCCGCTTCAATGTGCCGAACGGCTACCCGCACTTGCCGCAGCCGAAATTCAGGCAAGTAGCGCAGCCATCCATGGTCGCGTCGCCATCGCCCGCCACGCCGGAATCGTCACGCATCATCGGGCGGGCGAATGCCCGCAAACGGATGCGCAGGCCGTGGGAAGAACCTGCGCGTCGGGGCCAAACGCTGCCTCAGCGACGCCGCGCCGGACCGACTCCTGATGGCTGCCAGCACTCAACACGGCGGCGGCTGCCCAGTCGGCTTTCGACCGCTTCATGCGTAGGAGGCCACCGCATATGGCGTAGGCTCAATCGGTGGCCGTCGGTCCTGCCTCGGCCGGGGCCGCCCCGCCCAGCCCCAGCTGCCGCGCCGCGAACGCGTACTGGATCGCCACGCTCTGCATCCAGCCGCCCGGGCCACCGCCACCGTGGCCGCCGGTCTGGCGCGACAGCATCAGGATCGGGGCCTCGCAGCCCTGCGCCGCCTGCAGCGCCGCCGCGAACTTGTAGGCGTGCCAGGCCGGCAGCCGCTGGTCGTCGTGCGACGTGGTGACCAGCGTCGCGGGGTAGCAGGTCCCCGGCGCGAGGTTGTGCAGCGGCGAATACGCGCGCAGCGCGGGGAAGACGTCGGCGTCGGCGGGTGTGCCCCACTGGTCCACCTGCTGCGCGCCGTTGCCGGCGATGTGGCGGCGCATGGCGTCGGTCACCGGCACGTCGGCCAGCACCGCGCCGAACAGCTCGGGCCGCTGCACCATCACCGCGGTGACCAGCATGCCGCCATTCGACGCGCCGGATATCGCCAACCGCTGCGGGCGCGTCCTGCCGCTGGCGACCAAATGCTCCGCGGCGGCGATCAGGTCGTCGTAAGTGGCCTGCTTGCGCTCGCGGATCGCCGCCTCGTACCAGGCCCGACCGAACTCGCCGCCGCCGCGCAGGTTGGCGATGGCGTAAACGCCGCCCAACTGCACCCAGGCCAGCGCGTCCTCCCGGAAATAAGGCAACTCCGACGACCCGGAGGCGCCGTAACCGTAAAGCACGGTCGGATGGCTGCCGTCGCGGGCAAGCCCCTTCTTCGCCACGATGAACATCGGAACTCGCGTTCCATCCTTCGACGCGAACCACTCCTGGCTCACTTCGTAAGCTGACAGGTCGGGCGCCTGCTCGGCCTCGGATTCCACCCGTGTCTGCCCAGAGGCCAGGTCATGCTGCAGCAGCACCGGCGGCTGCAGCAGGCCCGAGTACAGCAGAGTCACCCGAGGTGAGTCCGCACTGCCGTACAGCCCCTGCACCACGCCCGTGCCCGGCAGCGCGATCTCGCCTACCGGCTTTCCGGCCGCATCGAACACGCGCAGCACGCTGTGCACGTTCTCGATCGAGTGGGCGACCAGCCGCCCGCCGTACCACTGCGCGTTGGTGAGCACGCCCTCGCCCTCGGGGATCACCGGCTGCCAGCGCGCGGGCGCGGGCTCGGCCAGGTCCATCCACGCCACGCGCCGGCGCGGGGCGTCCTTGTCGGTGAACACCAGCGCGCGGCCGCCCTCGACGTGGAGAACACGGTAGGCGGCATCAGGTTCTGTCAGCACACGCGGCTTGGCGCCCTTGCGCAGATGGCCGCTGGCATCGAGCTCGAGCAGGTGCAGCTGCGCGCGCGAGCCGCCCAGGTTGCCGTCATGCCACGGGCCGCGCTCGACCGAGGCGAACAGCTGCAGGCGATCGCCCGGCAGGTCGAAACCAAGGCTCCAGTCGTGGCGGTCCTCCGGCAGCGAGAACAGCCGCAGGTCGTCGGCCACCGGCGTGCCCAGCCGGTGCAGGTAGAGCGCGGGGTCCTCGGCGGGCGCCTCGGGGCGGCCGTCGCGCGGCGGCGCGAAGCGGCGGTAGACCAGGCCGTCGCCGTCAGCCGACCACTGCATCGGGCCTTCGAAGCGGATGTTCGACAGTACCGCGATGGGCGCCTCAGGCGCGTCCACGTCCAGGATGCGGATCTCGCCCCAGTCCGCCCCGTTGCGGCTGAGGATGTACGCGACGCGACGACCGTCCGGCGAGGGCACGAAGGCATCCACCATGCCGCCTTCGCCCAGCGCGGTGGCATCCACCAGCGTGCGCGGCGCGGCGGCGCCGGGGCCACGCACCATCAGGTGGATCCGCTCGTCGACCAGCGTGCGATAGAACGTCCGGCCACCGGCCTCGCGGCCCGGCTCCTGGGTGGGATAGAGGTTTTCCAGCGCCTGCATGCGCGCGAGCGCCTGCGCGTAGGCGGGGGTGCCGCGCAGGCCCGGCTCGGCGCGCTGGTTCTGCGCCTCGATCCAGGCGGCCAGCTCGGGGCTGCGCAAGTCCTCCATCCAGCGATAGGGATCGCGCACTTCGACGCCATGGAAGATGTCCACCACGTCGGTGCGGCGCGCCGGCGGGTAGCTCAGCGGCGCCGCCGCAGTGGCCGCGGGCGACACGGGATTCCCTGCGGCGATGGCCACGCCAGCCGGCGGGCCCAGCGCCAGGATCAGGCTAGCGATGAGTACACGCATGGTCGGCTCCCGGACAGTTCCAAGGAGCTAACGACGGGGCGCCCGGGCAACGGCCAGCCCGGGGCGCAGGGCCCCGGGCCTTGGCTGGCTACGGCATCACGCCGTCCGCCAGCCGGAGACTCAGCGACGCCGCGCCGGCTTGCAGCCGTCCAGCCACACCTGGTGCAGGATGCCGTCGTACTCGGCGAAGCGGCCTTCGAAGCGCGCGGTCTCGCCGCGGCGGAAGGTCAGCGCCAGCGCGCGCTGCTCGGGCTTGAACACGCAGGCCACGCCGGTGCGCGGGGCGTTGTCGCCGGGCAGCTTGATGAAGGCCTCGCTGGTTTCCGGGATGTCGAAACCGACGATGGTGTCGCCGTCCTGCTCCTGGATGGATGTCACCTTGCCCTTGAGCGCGTAGCGGCGGCCGTTGTGGCGGGCCGACACGGCCGCGGCATTGGCCTGCCCCTCGCGGGCGATGCGGCGCGAGAACAGGTACACGTCCTGCTCGGTCACGTCGTCGACGTTCTGGGTGGCGGCGCCCTTCGCGGCGGCCTGGCGGCCGGCGTCGCCGCCCTGCAGCTTGCCCAGCAGCGTGCACATGTAGCCCTGGATCGCGTCGGCCTTGGCGAACTGGCCCTTCTCGGTCTTGACCGTCATCTCGACCGCGGCCGCACCGCCTTCGTCATACACGCTGATCAGGGTCGGGATGGCGCGCGTGGTGTTGGTGGAGCGCTGCTCGACCAGCAGGGTGCCGTTCTCCACGTCCTCGGCGATCACGTCCATCTTCTCGCCGATCATGATGCCGCGCATCTGGCCCATGGCATCGGCCACCGACTGGTCGGGCACCACCACCACGCTGGAGAAGTCATTGCCGGTGAACGGGCTGCCGGACTTCTTGAAGTTGTCTTCGCACTCGCCGGCGTGGGCGGTGGTGGCGGCGGCGGCGAGCGCCAGGGCAAGCAGGGTGGGACGCAGCATTCGGGCCTCTTTGGGAGTGTGGGGGACGCCCGGCGAGTGTCTTTTACGAGCAAGACAAACTCAAGCAAAACTATCCAAGCCATACCACTCGCACACCATGACTATCCGCGAAAGAATTACTACCCTTGCGCACCGTTCATGGAAGGAACGGTTCGCACCCAAATGACAAATCGAGCGCAAACACCACCTCGCATGGACCGCAATCTTGAACTTCATTACAAACTTCAGAACGGAGACTGATTCGGTGTCGCCATGCGTCGCACCAATAGCAAACGCTGCCGAGGGACCAGCAGACCGTGCCAAGAGTGGCAGGTAAGGAGTTGCACCCTCAACTTTCGAGGCAATCCTTCCAAGCCGTAAGTTGAGAACGATGCAGATAAACTGCAGACCTGATGAATCGCAACGTAATCGCGATGTTCCTAACCGAAGCATTCACCTTCTGGAAGCTGTCCAGCGCGGCGTTAACTTTTGAAACGAACGTATCGACCGACACCTTTTCTTGATTCTTGAACACCAACTTCCGCGGCCGATAAGATCGCTTTCCAAAATGTATCTCGACACCTTCCGCAAACGTTCCTGTCGCGACTTGCTCATCACCCAGATATTTTATTTCTAAGGAAAACTCCAAAAGCTTTGGATTTCGAGTCGAACGAAGCGCGACAGGCATCGAATGTGGCGAAGGGAGCACATGGAAGGCCACCCCGTGCAGGCGCTTGGTTTCCGAGTCGCTAAAGTCCAAAGGACTCACCGAAACCCATTCACTAGAGAGGTCGTTCACGACAGCCGCTCCAAGATTCGCCCCAAGAATTTCGCAACAAGTGGGTAATGCCGCTCAATCAGCTCTTTCGGAAGCTTTCCATGCCTGCTGTCCACAACGATAACACCCCAAATGACGCCATCGACCTCGATAGGAATTCCACAGAGAGACTGGGATGTTGGCTTGAGGGAGCGAATGAGTTCGACAGGGGAGTTCGTTCTGTTCGCATAATCCGTTACAGCGGAGTCCTTCGCTGTGGACAAACGGACGTCCGGAAGATCCTCAACTACCACGATCCTGTTCCAGGCCCACGCCGCACCAGCGACCCCCTCTGCTTTGTCTGGATCGTTTGGCGCGAAGAACACTGTGCGAGAGTTTTGCGTTGTATGGCCAGTTCTCTCAACAATTTTCAGCCAACCCTTTCGCCTCTCTTTGACGCATCGCCATCGAGCGACCCAAGTACACCTTTTGAACAGCGTAACGCGATGATGATGGCTTGGCTCAACTGAACCGGGATAGATCTGCTTTCGGAATTCCTCAAGGATTTCTTTGACTAGAGGCGCAAGAGTCTTCTTCTCTAGCCGTCGCCGGAAGGACTCAACAACGGGGAGACCGACCAGCAGAACTGGCAAGAGAATATAGGCAATCTTTTGGGCGACATGGTTGCCGGATTCGCCAACATCAAGACCGAAATCGCTGAGCTTGAACTTGATGAGCGCAGCCGATGCAACGCTGCCAGCGGCAAAAAGTCGCGCAAGCCAACGGAGGAAGAAAGACCAGAACGCGAGCGAACCTTGAGAAAAGCGCATCTAGACCTTCCCTGGTCTCGGCTCAGCCTGTTAGCCGCACTTGCTGTAGCCGCAATTCAGGCAAGTCGCGCAGCCATCCATGATCACCGTGGCCTTGGTGTTGCACTTGAAGCACATGGTCGCGCTGGGCGGGAAAGAGGCGCCCTCGCCGGTCACCTGCACCGCCTCGTCGGCGCGCGAAGCGCCTTCGGTGCCGGAGGTCCCCGCGGGGGCGCCGCTCAGGCCGGAATCACTGGACTTTTTTTTTGCGCGCGTCTCGTACGCCGCGCGCTTGTCGGCGATCAGCTGGCGCTGGGCGTCGCTGAGCTCGGGGTCGAGGATCATGCCGATCGACTTGAGGTG
>LNFM01002297.1_pt1 | contig 40310 bp, 36 predicted proteins | sample 596031 | NCBI WGS metagenome assembly LNFM01 (sample SAMN04254537, study PRJNA301005) | activated carbon metagenome | isolation source: dual media filters at the Ann Arbor, Michigan drinking water treatment plant | place: USA: Ann Arbor | reverse complement strand
TTGCGGTCCAGCGTCGGGTCGCCCCAGGCCATGCCCCAGGCCCAGCTGGTGGTGATGCGCTGGAAGGCCATCATGAAGTCGTCGGCCTTGGCCAGGCTGCCATCCACGTAGTCGGCGCCCAGCACCTCGCGCCGGATCGGCAGGCCCTTCTGGAACAGCGCCTCGTCTTCACCCTGCATGGTCGTTTCCCTCGTTCCCGGAATGGTGCCGCACGGTCGCGCGCGGTGGCGGAACGGTCAATCCATCCACGACACGTGCGCGGCCACCACGCGCCAGCCCTGGGGCATCCGCACCCAGCTCTGCGACTGCCGGCCCAGCCGCCCTTGCCCCTCGCGCGTGAAGGTGGTGTTGGCCACGGCGAAGTCCTGCCCGAAGCTGTGGATCTCCGTCCGCCCCAGCGTGCGCGCCAGGCCCTTGGATGGGCGCGCGGCGCGGAAGGCCTGCAGCTCCTCCCACCCGTGCAGCACCTCCGCGGCGCCGTAGCGCAGCACGCGCGGGTCCTGCCAGAACAGCTCGTCCAGCACGGGAACGTCGTTCGCCACCAGGGCGGCCTCGTAGCGGCGGAAGGCGGCCGAAACCTCGGCCACCACCGCGGGGATGTCGGTTTGCATGGGCGCGAGATTGACCCGGCCTGGGGGCGATGGCACCTCCCCCCCCATGTCGGATTTCGAGAGCATCCCCCTCTGGCCCTTCGCGGAGGCGCGCAAGCTGCGCGACAGGCTGGCCGCGCAGGGCAAGGCGGAGGCGCTGTTCGAGACCGGCTACGGCCCCTCGGGCCTGCCGCACATCGGCACCTTCGGCGAGGTGGCGCGCACCTCCTGGGTGCGGCGCGCCTTCACGGCGCTGACGGGGATGCCGTCGCGCCTGCTGGCCTTCAGCGACGACATGGACGGGCTGCGCAAGGTGCCCGACAACGTGCCCAACCCCGAGCTGCTGCGCCCCCACCTGGGCCGCCCGCTGACGGAGGTGCCCGACCCCTTCGGCACGCATGACAGCTTCGGCCGGCACAACAACGCCCGCCTGCGCGCCTTCCTGGACGCCTTCGGCTTCGAATACGAATTCGCCTCCAGCACCGACGTGTACCGCGCCGGCACCTTCGACAGGGCCCTGCTGCGGATGTGCCAGGTGCACGAGGAGGTGCGGCAGGTGATCCTCCCCACCCTGGGCGCCGAGCGCCGCGCCACCTACTCGCCCTTCCTGCCGGTGCATCCCGAGAGCCGCATCGTCATGCAGGTGCCGATGGAGGAGGTGCGCGCCGACGGCACGCTGGTCTGGAAGGACGAGGACGGGAAGCGCTGGGAAACCCCCGTCACCGGCGGCCATTGCAAGGCGCAGTGGAAGGCCGACTGGGCGCTGCGCTGGTACGCGCTGGGCGTTGACTACGAGATGAGCGGCAAGGACCTCATAGACAGCGTGAAGCTGAGCAGCGCCATCTGCCGCGTGCTGGGCGCCGAGCCGCCGGTCACCTTCACCTACGAGATGTTCAACGACGAGCAGGGCGGCAAGATCAGCAAGAGCAAGGGCAACGGCCTGAGCATCGAGGAATGGCTGGACTACGGCCCGCCGGAATCGCTCGCCTGGTTCATGTTCGCCAGCCCCGGCTCCGCCAAGCGGCTGCACAAGGGCGTGATCCCGCGCGCGGTGGATGACTGGCTGGCGGGCACGGCCAAGGCGGCGGACCCTGCGAACCCGGCCTGGTTCATCCACGCCGACGGCGCCGCGCCCGAACCGCCGCCGATCTCCTTCGCCACGCTGCTCAACCTCGCCGGCATCGCCAACACCGACGACCCGGCGAAGCTCTGGGCATACGTGGGAAAATACCTGCCCGACGCCACCCCCGCCACGCAGCCGCTGCTGGACCGGCTGGTGCGCCACGCCTGCGCCTATTGGCGCGACTTCATCGCCCCCGCCCGCGCCTTCCGCGCCCCCACGCCGGAGGAGCGCGAAGGCCTCGAACGCCTCGCCGCCCTGCTGCGCGAGCGCGAGGTGGAGTTCCTGGCCATGCCGCCCGGCCCGGACAAGGAACGCGCGCTGCAGGACCTGGTGTACGACGCCGGCCGCTTCGGCCCCTTCGTCACCACCAACAAGGACGGCAGCCAGGGCGTCGGCCGCGCCTGGTTCCAGGGGCTCTACGAGGTGCTGCTGGGCAAGTCAGAAGGCCCGCGCTTCGGCGGCACGGTCGCGGTGACGGGGGTGGAGGACACGGTGCGCCTCATCGAATCCGCCCTGGCCCGCGCAGCGGCAAAGCTGGCGCGCGGATAAGGTGAAGGCCTGGCTGCCCCTGCTGAAGCGCCACGGGCCGACGGTCTTCGGCCTGCTGCTGCTGGTGGGCGCGGTCTGGGTGGTGCAGCGCGAGTTCCGCAACCTGTCCATCGCCCAGGTGCAGGAGGCGATGCGCGCCATCCCCGTCTCCGCGCTGTGGCAGGGCGCGGGGCTCACCGTGCTGGCCTACCTGGTGCTGGGCCTCTACGACTGGCTGGGGGCGCGCTACGCCGGCAAGCCGTCCTCCTTCGGGCGGGCGCTGCTGGCCTCCTTCTGCGGGTATTCACTGGCCCACAATTTGGGCTTCGCGGCTGTCTCGGGCGCTGCCGTGCGCTTCCGGCTGTATTCCGCCTGGGGCTACAGCCCGGTGGAGATCGGCAAGGTCATCGGCTTCACCTCGCTCACCTTCGGGCTGGGCGGCATGGCGCTGGGCGGCGCCGTGCTGGCCTTCGAGCCCGACGTGCTGCCGTTTGCCGACACGGTGCCGCTCTGGACGCTCCAGGCCCTGTCGCTGCCGCTCTTCGCCATCGTGCTGGCCTACATCCTGGTGTCGCGCTTCCGGCGCTCCGTGCGCGTCTGGGGGCACGAGATCGAGCTGCCCTCCACGCCGCTCGCCTTCGCCCAGGTGGCGCTGGCGACCGTGGACGTGGCGGTGACGGCGGCGATCTTCTACGTCCTGCTGCCCGCGGCCGAGGGGCTGACCTTCCTGAAGTTCGTCGGCATCTACCTGGCCGCCTACGCCGCCGGCATCGCCGCCTCCGTGCCCGGCGGGCTGGGGGTGTTCGACGGGGCGATCATGATCGGCCTGTCGCCCTATCTCGGCACGGCGGAGGTGGTGGGCGCGCTGCTGGTGTTCCGGCTGTTCTACTACATCGTGCCGCTGTTCATCTCGGGCTTCCTGTTCGCGGGCTTCGAGCTGGGGCAGCGCCGCGGCATCTTCGCCGGCCTGGGCACCAGCGCGATGCCGCTGGAGGTGCCGGCGCTCTCGGGCCTGGTGGCGCTCGGCGGCGGGCTGCTGATCTTCCTGGGCGCGCTGCCGGTGCGCCCTTCCGTGCTGGTGGAATGGGCGGGGACGGAGGCGGCGCTGGCGTCGCAATTCGCCGCCTCCATCGTGGGTTCGCTGCTGCTGGTGATGGCCTTCGGGCTGGCGCGGCGCCTCACCATCGCCTGGGGCGCGGCGCTGCTGCTGCTGGCCAACGGCGCGCTGATCGCGGTGCTGCGGGCGGAGGCGTGGTGGACGGTGGGCGCCTTCCTGCTGGTGGCCGGCTTCCTGCTGACCATGCGCGCCGCCTTCTACCGCGACAGCCGGCTGATGAGCGAGCCGCTGTCCAGCAGCATGGCGCTGCCGCTGACGGCGGTGGGCTTCTGCGGGCTGACGCTGGCGCTGGTGGCCTATGCCGGCCGCGTCTCCGACGCCTATTGGTGGGAGGTGGCGCTGGCCGCCGGCGCGCCGGCGCAGCTGCGCTTCACCGTGGGCCTCACCGCGCTGCTGCTGCTGGTGGGCGCCGTGCGGCTGCTGCGCCCGGTCCGCATCCGCCCCATTCCCTACGACGCCGCGGCCGCCGAGGCGCTGCGCGCCCAGCACGGCAGCGCGCCGCACGCGGGCGACGCCGCCATCACCGGCGAGCGGGGCGAGGCCACGCTGGTCTTCCTGCGCGGCGAGCAGGTGTGGTCCGCCCAGGGCGACCCGGCAGGGCCGCGGCGCGACGCCATCTCCGCCATCTGGCGCTTCCGCGACCTGTGCGAGCGCAACGGCGTGCGCCCCGCCTTCCTCGACATCGGCGAGGAGTTCGGCCGCGTCTACGCCGACATCGGCCTGCAGGTGGTGGAGCAGGGCGGCCGCCGCGTCGCCTGCGTGGCGGAGCGCGACCTTCAGGCGCTGTCCGCCTGATGGGCCGTCACCTTGGCGGATCGTACTCTGCCGGCCGGGCGATGGCCTGCGCGACCTTGCCATCCGCGAGGCGGTAGACGGTCTTTCCCAGCAGGGAGCGGGCGACCATCTGCTCACTGATCCGGGCGGACTGGTCGGCGGTGCCGGCGAGCACCCGGCTGATGCCGCGCGTCATCCAGTCCGGCGCGACCGAGATCAGGCGCTTTCCCCGAGGACCGAAACGCTCCTTGAACAGGCGGACCGTCGGAACCTGGTCCCCGTCATTGGTGACAAGGCATGCCACGTCGAACACATCCTGGTAGGCGTCGTCGATCAACGACAAGGCGAGAGACACATCGCCCTCCTTCTCGTGGTACTTCTTCCAGTCAGCGCCGCAACTGCGGCACTCGACCGCCTCGCGCAGAAAGTATCCCTGCCTGACAACCACGCCCTCGGCCTCCAGCGCACCGACATAGGTTTGGTGGCGGTACCTGGATTGCCCCATGTGATCGGGGGGCGCCGCGCAGAACACGATGCGCGTCACGATGCCGGTTTCGCGGAGATTTGCCACGATCAACCGGGACAGCTTCATCCAGCTCAACCACTTGAGATGAGGTTTCCCCAATTCGACCAAGGAGTGATAGGCGTTGAAGCCGTCCACGTAGAAGGCGAAGCGCTTGGGCGGGGTGCCTCCAGATTCTGAGTCGGAACCGCGCTGGCCTTCATTCATCTGGCAATGGTACAGACCAGCCCGAAAAACGAAACCCCGGCGGAGGTTGTCCCAACTGCATGGGGCCTCGACCGGGGTGGCAGGAACTCAAGGCTCCTGCTTCGCTGCCACATAACGTATCCACCTCACCAGTGGTTTTCAAGCCCTATTCCGCCGGCGCCCCCGGCGGCTGCGGCGCCACCGCCCCGCGCCCGCGCGACAGCCGGCGCGACAGCCCCTCGAAGCCCAGGAACAGCACCGGCGTCACGAACAGCGTCAGCACCTGCGACACCGCCAGCCCGCCCACCACGGCGATGCCCAGCGGCTGGCGCAGCTCGGCCGCCGCACCCCAGCCGGCGGCGATCGGCACCGCGCCGGCGGCGGCCGCCAGCGTCGTCATCAGGATGGGGCGGAAGCGCAGCAGGCACGCCTCGCGCACCGCGGCCAGCGGCTGCACCCCCTGGCGCTGGCGGTGCAGCGCCACGTCCACGATCATGATCGCGTTCTTCTTCACCAGCCCGATCAGCAGCAGCACGCCGATCACCGCGATCACGGAAAGATCGAGCCCGAACACCCACAGCGTCGCGAAGGCGCCCAACGCCGCGCCCGGCAGGCCGGACAGGATGGTGAGCGGGTGGATGAAGCTCTCGTAGAGCACGCCGAGCACGACATACATGATCAGCACGGCGGCCAGCACCAGCCAGCCCTGCCCCGCCAGCGCCTGCTGGAACACCTGGGCCGAGCCGCTGAAGCCCGTCACCACCGTGGGCGGGATGCCCATCTCCTGCTCCACCGCGCGGATGGCGTTCACCGCGTCGCCCAGCGCCACGCCGGGCGCGGTGTTGAAGCCGACCGTCACCGCCGGCAGCTGCCCCTGGTGCCCGACCGTGAGCGGGCCCGAGCGCCGCTCGATGGTGGCGAGCGCGGAGAGCGGCACCAGCCGCCCGGTGTTGGCGCGCAGGTACAGCTTGGCAAGCCCCGTCTCGTCCCGCTGGTCCTCCGGCAGCGCCTCCAGGATCACCGGATAGGCGTTGGCCTGGCCGTAGATGGTGCTGATCTGCCGCGCCCCGAAGGCGGAGTAGAGCGCCTGGCGCACCTGGTCCACGGAAACGCCCAGCGCGGTCGCGCGGTCGCGGTCCACGTTCACCATCACCACCGGGCTGTCGAGCTGGAGGTCGGTGTTCACGTCCTGCAGCTGCGGCAGGCGGGCCAGGCGCTGCTCCAGCCGCGGCGCCCATTCGTACAGCTCGTCCAGCCGCAGGCCCTGCATGGTGTAGATGTAGAGCGTGCGGCTCTGCCGCGCCCCGAAGGAGATGTTCTGGATCGGCTGGATGAACACGCGCATCCCCGGCACGCCCGCGGCCTGCCGGCGCAGGTCCTGGATCACCTGCTCCACCGCCGGGCGCTGGGCGCGCGGCTTCAGCTCCACGAACAGCCGCCCCTGGTTGATGGAGGCCGAGCCGCCCGTGGCGCCCACGGAGGAGACGACGGAGGCGACGTGCGGGCTGCGCTCGAAGATCGTCGCCACGCGCGCCTGCATCTCGCCCATCGCCATGATGGAGCTGCCGCGCGGCCCTTCCGTGTTGACGGTGAGCAGGCCGGTGTCCTCCACGGGGAAGAAGCCCTTGGGCATCGTCACCGCCATCCACCCCGCGCCGATGACGGAGGCGAAGAACAGCACCCACACCACCATCCGGAAGCGCAGCGACAGGTCCAGCAGCCAGGCATAGGCGCGCTCCACGCCCACGAAGCCGCGCTCCAGCGTGCGGTCCAGCCAGCCGGGCCGGGCGTGCCGCGCCGGCAGGCGGCTGGCCATCAGCGGCGTCAGCGTCAGCGACACCACCAGGGACGCGATGACGGCGAGCGAGACGGTGGCGGCGAAGGCGTTGAACACGCGCCCCACCACGCCCCCCATCAGCAGGATGGGCAGGAACACCGCGATCAGCGACACGGTGATGGACAGCACGGTGAAGCCGACTTCCTTCGCGCCCTTGATAGCGGCCTCGACCGGCTTCATCCCCTCCTCGATGTGGCGCATGATGGCTTCCAGCACCACGATCGCGTCGTCCACGACGAGGCCCACCGCGATGGTCAGCCCCAGCAGCGTCACGTTGTCGATGCCGTAGCCCAGCGCGTACATCAGCCCGAAGGTGACGCAGAGCGAGATGGGCACGGCGACGGAGGGGATCAGCGTCGCCGTCATCCGCCGCAGGAACAGGAAGCAGACCAGCGTCACCAGCCCGATGGCGATCACCAGGTGATGCTGCACGTCTGCCACCGAGGCGCGGATGGATTTCGAGCGGTCGAGCATCACCCCCAGCCGCGCGCCGGGCGGCAGGGCGGATTGCAGCGCCTCGAGGTTGCCCATCACGCCGTCCACCACGTCCACCGTGTTGGCGTCTGGCTGGCGGAACACGGCCAGCACCAGCGCGCGGCTCCCGTCGCGCCAGGAGGCCACGCGCTCGTTCTGCACGCCGTCCGCCACCTCGGCGATCTCGCCCAGGCGCACCGGCGCGTTGGCGCGGCCCGAGACGACGAGCTGCGAGAAGGCGGCCGCGTCCTGCGGCTGGTCGTTGGCGCGCAGCGTCAGCTGCTGGCGCGTGCCGGTCAGCAGCCCCACGGGGGCGTTGCTGTTGGCGGCCTGGATCGCCTGGCCCACCGTGTCGAAGGCCATGCCCATGGCGGCGATCCGGTCGGGGTCCAGGCGCACGCGCACGGAGTAGATCTGCTCGCCGAAGGTCGTCACCTGCGCCACGCCCTGCACGCGCGAGAGCGAGGGGGCGATGATGGTGGAGGCCACGTCCTGCAGCCGGTACAGCGGCACGTCGCCCCCGCCGAGCGTGAGCAGCAGCACGGGCGCATCCGCCGGGTTCACCTTGCGGTAGGAGGGCGGCACCGTCATCTCGATCGGCAGGCGGCGCTGGGCGCGCGTCAGCGCCGCCTGCACGTCCTGCGCCGCGCTGTCGATGTTGCGGCCCAGCTGGAATTGCAGCGTGAGGTTCAGCGTGTCCTGCCCCGACGTGCTGTTCATGCTCTCCAGCCCCGCGATGGTGGAGAACTCGCGCTCCAGCGGCAGGGCCACGGAGGTGGCCATCGTCTCCGGGCTCGCGCCGGGGAAGGTGGCGAAGACGGAGATCACCGGGAAGTCCACGCGCGGGACGGCCGCCACCGGCAGCCGGGTGTAGGCGACGATGCCCGCCACCACCGCCGCGATGGACAGCAGCAGCGTCATCACGGGCCGGCGGATGCAGAATTCGGAGATGTGCATGGTGTTCAGCCCGCCTGGCTGACGCGTTGCGGGGCCGGTGCGGGGGGCGCGCCGCGTTCCTGCGCCCGCGCGCCGTCGGTGACGCGCTGCGCGCCGTCCACGATCACCTTGTCGCCGTCGGCGATCTCGCCGCGCACCACCGCGCGGTCGCGCATCGTGCGGACCAGGGTGACGACGCGCCGCCGCGCCACGCCCTCGGGCGAGAGCACGAAGACGAAGCGGCCGTTCTGCCCCGTCTGCAGCGCGGCGGCCGGGATGCTCACCGCGTCCTGGTCCACCGCGGGGCTCAGCGTCACGCGCACGTACTGCCCGGGCCACAGCGCGCCCGTGGGGTTGGCGAAGCGCGCGCGCAGCTGGATCGTGCCGGTCTGGGTGTCCACCGCGCTGTCCACGAAGACGAGCTGCCCGGTGGAGGTTTCCTGCCCCTCGCCATCCGGCGTCGCCCGCACGGGGATGCCGGCGGGCGTGGACAGCGCGGCGCGCACCTGCGGCAGCCAGCGCTCGGGCACGGCGAACTGCACCAGCACGGGGTCCATCTGGGTGATGGTGCCCAGCGGCGTGCTCTCGGCCGCGCGCACGAAGTTGCCCACGCGCAGCGGCAAGGCGCCAAGCTTGCCGTCCACCTCCGCCGTGATGCGCGCGAATTCCAGGTTCAGCCGCGTCTGCTGGATCTGCGCCTCCATGGCACGCGCGTTGGCCGCGGCGGCGGCGGCGTCGGCCTGTGCCTGCTCAAAGCGCTGGGCGGCCGTGAAGCCCCCGCCGCGCAGCGACTGGTAGCGCACGGCGTCCGCCTCCGTGCGCGTCGCCTGGGCGCGCAGCGCGGCCAGCTGCGCCTCCTGCTGCGCCAGCGTCGCCTGGTAGAAGCGGCTGTCCAGCGTGAACAGCCGGTCGCCGCGGCGGACCATCTGCCCCTCGGTGGCGTGGACCTGGGTGATCTGGCCGTCCACCCGCGTGCGGATGGTGACCACCGATTCGGCCACCACCGTGCCGTTCGCCAGCACCTCCACCGGCAGGGCGCCCACGCGCGCGGGCTCCGTCGTCACCGGGATGGCCGGCTGCTGGGCCATGGCGGGAACGGCGGCGAGCAGGCTGAGCAGGAGGAGGAAGCGGCGCATCGGAACTCCGGCAGGCGGTCTGGCCCGGCCGGTCGTCCGGCCTCACCCTGATATCTGGTCCCGGGCGCAAGGCGCACCAGGGGCGTCGGGCATCATAGCACCGCGGGACGGCGCCTTCCTCAACTGACAAGGCGTCCACGTTACGCTTCGTCACGCGCGCGGATGCCGGCGTGCTGCCTGATTCGGCATTCCGCGCGGGTGATCCGTGCCCTAGCCTTCCGCGCAACGACTCCGAGGGGCGAGGCGATGCGGCGCTGGTGGATGATCCTGTGCATGGCGCTGTGGCCCCTGGCCGCGGGCGCCTTCGACCTTCCCGGCCTGTCGGGGGACAGCCAGGGCTACCGCACGGCGCTGGAGCGCCGCTTCCCGGCCGGCAGCACGCCCCAGCAGCGCGCCGCCGCCGATGCCCGCATCGCCGCCGCCGAGCGCCGGCCGGACGCCGCCGCCCTCGCCACGGCGCTGGAGGAGCGCGCCGCGATGGGCGACGCCACCCCCGCGCAATGGCTGGCCCTGGCCCGCGCCCACCTCCGCCGCACCCCGCCCGAGCCGGGACGCGCCCTGCACGCCGCCTGGCAGAATTTTTTGGCTGTCCCGGGCGGGGAGGCCGAGATCCCCTCCCTGCTGGTCATCGCGGACGCCCTGGCGCGAATGGACCGCCCGGCGCAGCAGGTCGCCGCGTTGCAGGCCGTGGTTGAGCGCGCCCCGGGCAACGCCCAGCATGCCGAGGCGCTCCTCGCCGCCCGCCGCGCCGCCGGGGTGCTGGTGGCGCGCCTCAACACCGAGCCGGAGGCCGAGCCCGCCCGCGCCTGCCTGGGCTTCACCGTCCCCCCCGCCCGCCGCGCCGACTGGACCCCCGCCGACTGGGTGCGCGCCGAGCCCCCCATCCCCGGCCTGGCGGTGACGCGCGAGGGCGAGCAGCTCTGCATCGCCGGCCTGCCGCACGGCGCCTCCACCCGCATCACGCTGCGCGCCGGCCTGCCGGGCGAGGACGGCCTGCGCCTGAACCGCGACGCCGCCGTGACGATCCGCATGCCCGACCGCGCGCCGCGGCTGGCGCTGGATGGCCGCAGCTTCCTGTTGCCGCGCGGCCAGCGGGCGCAGCTGCCGCTGGGCGTTATGAACGTCGCCGCCGCGCGGATGCAGGTGCTGCGGGTGACGGAACGCTCCCTGGTGCCGCTGTCGCGCGACTGGCAGCTCGGCCAGTCCCTGGAATCCTGGACGGCCGAGACGATCGTGGAGCAATGGGGCAGCGAGGTGTGGTCCGGTGCGGTGGACATCCCGCGCGCGCCCGCCAACCAGGCGCAGCGCCTCGCCCTGCCGCTGCCGCCAGGGATGGAAACGCCGGGCCTCTACGTGGTGGTGGTCCGCTCCGCCGATGGCGCGCGGCCGGTGACGGCGGCGCAGGCGGTGATCGTCACCGACATCGCGTTGACGGCGTGGCGCGGCCAGGGCGGGCTGGCGGTGCAGGCGCGCCGCCTGTCCACGGCGCGGGCCGAGGCGGGGGTGCGCGTCACCCTGCTGGCGCGCTCCAACGCCGTGCTGGCGGAGGCGCGCACCGATGCCGACGGGCTGGCGCGCTTCGCCGCCCCCCTGCTGCGCGGGGAAGGCGGGGCCGAGCCCGTCGCCATCCATGCCGAGACGGATGCCGAGCTGGTGCCGATGGACCTTTCGGCCGCCGCCTTCGACCTGTCCGACCGCGGCGCCGAGGGGCGCGCCCATCCCGGCCCGCTGGACGCGCTGCTGCACCTGGACCGCGGCATCTTCCGCCCCGGCGAGACCGTCAACGCCGTGGTCCTGCTGCGCGACGGCGCCGGCCAGCCGCGGGACCTGCCGGTGCGCCTGCGCCTGCGCCGCCCCAACGGCCAGGTGGCGGCCGAGCAGGTGCTGCGCGACGGCGGCCACTGGCCCATCGCCCTGCCCGCCGCCGCCCCCGCCGGCACCTGGACGCTGGAGGCCCTGGCCGACCCCCGCCAACCCCCCATCGGCAGCGTGTCCTTCCGCGTGGACAGCTTCGTGCCCGAGCGGCTGGCGGTGGAGGCCGGCCCCGCCCCCGGCCCGCTGCGCCCCGGCACGCCGCTCGCGGTCCCGGTTTCCGCGCGCTTCCTGTACGGCGCGCCCGGCTCCGGCCTCGCCGGCAATGCCGAGCTGCGGCTGAGCACCTCCCGCACGGTGGCGCGCCACCCCGGCGTGCTGTTCGGGCTGGAGGATGAGAGCTTCGCCCCCGACCTCATCACCGCCGAGCTGCCCGAGACGGACGCGGATGGCCGCGCCACGCTGACGCTGGCGCTGCCCCGCGCGCCGGACGTGACGCGCCCGCTGCTCGCCGCGCTGACCGTGACGGTGGAGGAGCCCGGCGGGCGCGGCAGCACGGCGACGCTGGACATGGCGGTGGCCGCCCCCGCGCGGCTGCTGGGCATCGGCGGCCCGCAGGCGGTGGATGCCGGGGCCGAGGCCGCCTTCGCCATCATCGCCACCGACGCGGCGGGCGAGCCGCTGGCCGCCGACCTCCTCATCCGCCTGGTGCGCGAGCGGCCGGACTGGCGCATCGTGCTGCGCGGCGGCGCGGCGCGCTACGAGACGGTGTGGACCGACGAGGCGGTGGATTCCACCCCCGCCCGCACCGCCCCCGGCGCCCCCGCGCGCTTCGCCCGCAGCCTGCCCTTCGGCCGCTACCGGATCGAGGCGCGCGAGGCTGGCGGCCTCGCCATCGCCTCGCTGCGCTTCCGCGCCGGCTGGGTGGGCAGCGAGGGCGCGGAGGTGCCCGACAAAGTGGACGTCGCCGCCGACCGCCCCGCCTACGCGGCGGGCGAGACGGCGACGCTGCGCCTTTCGCCGCCCTTCGCCGGCATCGCCGCCGTGGCCGTTTTGACGGACCGCGTGCTGAGCGTGCGCGAGGTGGAGGTGCGTGCGGAGGGCACGGAGATCGCCATCCCCGTGGACGCCGCCTGGGGCGCCGGCGCGCACGTGGCCGTGACGGTCCACCGCCCCGGCGAGCCCGCGCGCGCGCTGGGCCTCGCCTGGCTGGGGCTGGACCCCGCCGCCCGGCGCCTGGAGGTGGCGATCGAGGCGCCGGAGCGCGCCCGCCCCAACACCCGCGTGGAAATCCCGGTGCGCGTGGCGGGCGGCGAAGGCCCGGTGCGGCTGACGCTCGCGGCGGTGGACGAGGGCATCCTGCGCCTCACCCGCTTCCGCTCGCCCGACCCGCTGGCGCTGCTGATGGCCCGCCGCGCCTTGGGCGTGGATATCCGCGACGACTACGGCCGCCTGGTCGCGCCCACCGACGCCCAGGCCGCCGCGCTGCGCCAGGGGGGCGACGAGTTCGGCGCGCTCGGCGCCCTCCGCATCCCGCAGCGCACGGTGGCGCTGTTCTCCGGCGTGGTGGAGGCGGGGGCGGATGGCGTGGCGCGCGTGGCGCTCGACCTGCCGGAGTTCGCGGGCGAGCTGCGGCTGATGGCGGTGGCGTGGTCCGGCGCCAAGCTGGGCGCCGCCAGCCGCGCGATGGTGGTGCGCGACCCCGTGCTGGCCGAGGCGGTGCTGCCGCGCTTCCTCGCGCCCGGCGACGAGGCGGCGGTGCCGGTCCTGCTGCACAACCTGGAACTGCCGGAGGGCGAGGTGTCCGCCACCGTCACGCTCGAAGGCCCGCTGGCGCTGGGGGGCGCCCCGCGCGTGGCGGCGACCCTGGCGACGGGCGCGCGCGCCCTGCCCGGCGTGACGCTGCGCGCCACCGGGGCGGGGGAGGGCGTGGTGCGCCTCGCCATCACCGGGCCGGGCGGCTTCTCCGCGACGCGCGAGGCGCGGATTTCCGTGCGGTCCTCCCGCGCCCTCGCCAGCATCGCATCCGCGCAGGAGGTGGCGCCGGGGGCCGAGCTGCGGCTGGCCGCCGATGCCGGGCGCTTCCTGCCCGGAAGCTGGCAGGCCACGGCGCGCATCGGCTCGCCCGTGCGCTTCGACGCCGCGGGGATGCTGCGGATGCTGGCCGCCTACCCCTTCGCCTGCCTGGAGCAGTCGGCCTCCCGGCTGCTGGCCCTGGCCGCGGCGGCGCAGGAGGGCGCGCCGCAGCCCGCCATGCAGGCCCTGGTGGAAGCCGTGCTGGCGAAGCAGCGCTATGACGGCTCCTTCGCCATGTGGGGCGCGCAGGGCGAGCCGGAATACTGGGCCGGCGCCTTCGCCACGGAGGCGCTGCTGCGCGCCCGCGCGGCCGGCGCCGCGGTGCCCGATGCGGCGCTGGACGCCGCGCTGGACCACCTGGGGGAGATGCTGGAATCCACGGGCGCCGACACGCCGGAGGAGTACGCGGCCCAGGTGGCGCGGCTGCACGCCCTGTCCCTGGCCGGCCGGCCCCGGCTGGGCGCGGCGCGGCGCCTCCTGGAAAGCCTGGACGGCCTGCCCACCCCGCTGGCCCGCGCGCAGCTCGGCGCCGCCTTCGCCCGCGCGGGCGATGCCGGACGGGCCGGGCGCGCCTTCGCCGCCGCGCTGGCCGCGCCCGCCCGGCGGGACTGGGCCTACGATTTCGGCAGCGCGGCGCGGGACGCGCTGGCCGTCGCCGCCCTGGCGCGCGAGGCCGCCCTGGACCTGCCCGCGGCGCGCGAGCGCCTGCCCGGTGCGGAATTCACCCCGGCGCTCGCCAGCACGCAGGAGGCCGCCTGGGCGGTGCTGGCCGCCGCCGTGCTGGGCCAGGACGCGCGCCCGGTGCGCGCCACGCTGGACGGCGCTCCCGCCCCGCGCCGCTTCGACCTGCCGGCCCCCGCCACGCTGCGGAATGCGGGCGATGCGCCGCTGCCCGTGCTGGTTTCGGTCACCGGCATTCCCACCGAGGCGCCGCCGGCCGGGCGGTCGGGCATGACGGTCCGCCGCCGCTTCCTGGGGCTGGACGGCACGGCGCTGAACCTGGACGCGCTGCGCCAGGGCACCGACTTCGTCCTGGTGATCGAGGCGCGGGCGGAGACCGGGCAGCGGCACCTGGCGATGGTGCAGCAGGGCTTGCCGGCGGGGTGGGAGGTGCTGGCGCGCCTCGGCCCCGGGCCGGTGCCCGGCTTCCCCGGCCTGGGCGAGCTGGCGGAGGCGGATGCCTGGCCCGCGCTGGACGACCGCGTGGCGGCGGCGGTGACCCTCACGCCCGAGGCACGGGAGTTCCGCCTGGCCGTGCGCCTGCGCGCCGTGACGGCCGGCCGCTTCGAGCTGCCCGGCGCCGAGGTCGCGGACATGTACCGCCCGGCGATCTTTGCGCGGCAGGCCGCGGGCCGCGTGACCGTGGCGCCATAGAAGGCGGGGTCCGGGGTGGCCCAGCCACCCCGGAATCTTACTTTATCCTGAACCTGTGCAGCCTGCTGAGCCGGTCGCCCAGGCCCGCCGGCAGGATCGCCAGCCCCCGCAGCGCCCACCCCAGGTGCCAAGGCACGGTGACCCGCCCCCTGCCGCGCTCCACCCCGCGCCAGAGTTTCTCCGCCATGCGTTCGGCGCTGATCTCGCCGGGATGCGCCCCCGCGTAGCGCGCGCTCATCGCCGAGGCGAAGAACCCCGGCGCCAGGACCGTGACGCCCACGCCGTGGGGCGCGAGGAAGGCGCGCAAGGCCTCGCCCCAGGCCCAGAGCCCGGCCTTGGCGGCGCAGTAGGCCGGGCTGTCCGGCAGCCCCCGGAAGGCGGCGACGGAGCAGACCAGCACCACCCGCCCCGCGCCGCGGGCGATCATGGCGGGCAGCAGCGGCTGCACCGCGTTCATCGCGCCCAGCAGGTTGACGGCGACCGTGCGCGCGGCGTCCCCGGGCGGTTCCGGCCCGCCATCGGGGGTGGTGCCGGAGGTGACGCCGGCATTGGCGACCAGGTGCGTGAAGGGCAGCAGGGCGTCCCAGCGCAGCAGCAGCGCGGCGAGCGCCGGGGCGTCCGAAACGTCGCAGGCGGCGTGCTCCACCGCGGCGCCGCGGGCCGCGCAGTCGGCGGCGACGGCGGCCAGGGCGGCGGCGTCGCGCGCCACCAGCCGCAGGGCCACGCCCGGCCGGGCCAGGTGCCGCGCCAGCGCCGCGCCCAGCCCGCGCGAGGCGCCGGTGACGAGGATCACGCCCACGGCCGCCGCCCCCAGCCCAGCAGCCGCCCGCCCGCCCGCCAGCCATGCAGCCACAGCCGGCGCAGGGGCGGCAAAGGCGGCCAGGCGGCGGGGCGCTCCAGCAGGTCCAGCACGTCCTCGGCCTCGCAGCGCGCCCCGGAAAGGGGGTGGGTGTAGCGCGGGTAGAGGAGGAGGGCGGCGGCCACCAGCTCGTCCAGCGTGCGGGGGATGCCGCGGCGGGGGGGCGGGTGCATGTCGGTGGCAAGCCCCCAGCCGGCGTAGAAGGGCGCGCCCCAGGTGGTGACGGGCACCCCGCGCAGCAGCGCCTCGAAGCCGCCCAGGCTGGTCATCGCATGCACCCCCTGCACCTGGGGATACAGCGCGGCGACGTCGCCCCCCGCCGCGACGTGGTCGGCCAGCCCGCGCAGCAGGCGGGCGGGGACGTGCCCGCGCCGGTAGCCGGTGCGGACATCCGGATGCGGGCGGAAGATGATCGCCGCTTCCGGATGCGCCGCCCGCACGGCGCGCAGCAGGCCTAGGTTGGTCCGCACCGCGCCCAGGGCACCCAGGCGCACGGAGGCGTCGTCCTCCACCTGGCCCAGCACCAGCAGGCGCGGGCGGCCGTCATCGGGCAGGGGGGCGGCGGGGCCGGGCAGGTTGTACTTGGTGACGCCGCGGGCGACGATCCGTGCTCGCAGCGCCGCCGCGCGCGCCAGCAGGGGCGCGCCGAAGCCGCCCGCCGCCAGCAGCGCCTCCAGGCGCGAGGGCGCGCGGGGGTCGTAATGCGCCACCGCGTCCACGCAGAGCGAGGCGGCGGGCGCGAACTCCGCCCCCAGCCCCACGGAGCGCAGGAAGCCGTCCTCCACCAGCAGCAGCGGCACGCGCGCCTCGGCGCAGGCTTCGGCGAAGCCCGGGGGCACGCGCGTCGCCCAGCAGGCCACGGCGCCCCGCCCGCGCGCCAGGCGCAGGGCCTGGGCGGCGGTTCCGGCGAAGGGGGGCGGGCCGTCGGCGGAGAAGGCGGCGGCGATGGCGCGACGCTTCCAGCGCTGCATCCCCAGCAGCGCCGCCACCGGCATCCACGGCGCCGCCCCGCCCTCGCTCGTTGTTGCAACCACCGCGGCAGTATAGATAGCCCCGGGGGCCCGCCGGAAGGCGTGGCCGGGGAAGGATGGGGGTTCGATGACGGCACGCGCCGTTCTGCTGCTGTGTCTCGCGCTGCTCGCGGGCTGCGAATCCGTGCCCGGCGTCTCGGCCGTCAGCGCGGCGTTCCAGCCCGATCCGGGGCGGGCCATGTCGTCCGCGCCGCTGCCGCTGCCCGCCGCCACCGCGGCACCCCAGGCCGACGCGGTGGCGCTCTTCGCCGCGGGCGCCGCCACGCCCGGCCAGTCCGGCATGGCCGGCGGCGAGCCGGCGCGGCTGGGCCGGGTGTTCCACGCCGCCTCGGGGCGCGAGTGCCGGGAGGTGATCCTGGGCGCGGGCTTCAACGAGCGCGCGCAGGTGGCGTGCCGCCAGCCCGACGGCTCCTTCGCCTCCGCCCGCGCGCTGCTGCAGGGAGGGGGGCGCTAGGCAGGCGCATGTCCGACCGCCCGATCCTCCCCGAAGCCTCGCTGGCGCGCGCGCTGCGCGTGCAGATGGACGTGCTGGGCGCGCTGATCATGCGCGAGATGCACACGCGCTTCGGCCGCGAGAACCTGGGCTACCTGTGGCTGTTCCTGGAGCCGATGATCCTGGCCGGCTGCGTGGCGCTGATCCACGAGATGAGCGGCCACGGCCTGCCCGGCGGGATGGCGGCCTTCCCGTTCTACATCATCTCCTACACGCCGCATTACCTGCTGCGCGCCATCCTCACCCGCGCGCCGGGCGCGCTGGAGGCGAACCTGCCGCTGTTCTTCCACGCCCGCGTGCGGCTGCACGACGTGCTGGTGGCGCGCACCCTGCTGGAGCTGGCGGCGGTGCTGATCGCCATGATCGCCTTCCTGGCCGGCTTCGGCATCCTCACCGGCCAATGGCCGCAGGACCCGCTGATGGTGGCGATGGGGCTGGTGATGATGGCGGTGATGATGCACGGGCTGGGGCTGCTGGTCTGCGCCGCCACCGCCTTCGGCCACGCGACGGTGGAGCGCGTGGTCCACCCCGCCACCTACCTCGCCTTGCCGCTGTCGGGCGCCTTCTTCATGCTGTGGTGGCTGCCCGAGGGGGCGCGCGCGGTGGTGTGGTGGGTGCCCACCGTGCACATCTACGAATTCATCCGCGAGGCGTATTTCGGCCCCATCGTGCCTTATCACTACGACCTCGCCTACCTCGGCGCCTGGATGCTGGTGGGCACGGTGCTGGGGCTGCTGGCGCTGCGCGTCGCCCGCCCGCACATGGAGACGTGAGCGATGCTGCGGCTGGAGGGCGTCCGCAAGTCCTACCGCATGCCGGGGCGGGGCGAGCGCGAGGTGCTGCGCGGGGTGGACGCCCTGGTCCGCAAGGGCGACGCCATCGGCATCCTGGGCCGCAACGGCGCGGGCAAGTCCACGCTGATGCGCCTCATCGCCGGCGTGGACCACCCGACGGGCGGGCGGATCGAGCGGGGCATGAGCATCTCCTGGCCGCTGGGCTACGGGGGGCGCTGCACGGCGCGCTGTCGGGTGCGGACAACGCGCGCTTCGTGGCGCGCATCTACGGCCGGCCGATCGACTGGACCATCGGCTTCTGCGAGGACTTCGCCGAGCTGGGGCGGGACATGCACATGCCGGTGCGGACCTACTCCTCGGGCATGCAGTCGCGCCTGGCGCTCGCGCTCTCGCTGGCGGTGGACTTCGACTGCTACCTGGTGGACGAGGTGGTGGCGGCGGGCGACGGCCGCTTCGCCGCGCGGGGGCGGGAGGAGCTGATGGCCCGCCGCGGCCGCGCGGCCCTGCTCTTCGTCTCGCATTCGGAGGAGCTGGTCCGCTCCTTCTGCACCTCCGCGGCGGTGCTCACGCAAGGGAGGCTCGTCTTCCATGAAGATCTGGACCAGGCTTTCGCCGCCTACCGCGCCCTCTGAGGCGCTGCGGGCGGAGGCGCCGCCCTCCCTGCTGCGGCGCCTGCCGCTGGCGGCGCGGGTGGCGGACGCCAGGCCCGTGCTGGCCCCGCCGCGGGCGCGCGCGGGCGCCTTCGGCCCCGTGCGCCGGCACCCCTTCGCCTTCGCCGTGCTGCTGCCCACGCTGCTGGCCGCGCTCTACCTCTTCCTCGTCGCCGCACCCCAGTACGTCAGCGAATCGCGCTACCTGGTGCGCGGGCCGCAGCGCGCCGCCTCCTCCCTGCTGGGCGAGGCGCTGAACCAGTCCGGCTTCCGCTCGGCCGGCGAGGACACGGCGGGGCTGCGCGACTTCCTGCTCTCGCACGACGCGGTGCGGATGCTGCGCGAGCGCCTGGACCTCGTCGCCATCTTCCGCCGGCCGGAGGCGGACCCGCTGTCGCGCCTGTGGAGCGACCAGCCGCAGGCGGAGAAGCTGCTGAGCCACTACCGCGGCCAGGTGAAGGCCGTGGTGGACCAGGACAGCGGCATCACCACCCTGCGCGTGCGCACCTACCGCCCCGCCGACAGCCTGGAGGTGTCGCGCGCCCTGCTTGCGCTGGGCGAGGGGCGGGTGAACGACGTCAACGCCCGGCTGCGCGAGGAATCGCTGCGCGTGGCCCGCGCGGAGCTGGCCCGCGCCGAGGAGCGCGCGAAGGAGGCGGGCGCGGCCGTCACCGCCTTCCGCCAGCGCGAGCAGGTGGTGGACCCCTCGCGCGCCGCCGCCATCAACGTGGAGACGCTGGGCCGGCTGGAGGCGGAGGTGACGCGGCTGCGGACCGAGCTCCAGCAATCCGCCGCCTTCGCCCGGCCCAACGCGCCGCAGGCGCAGCTGCTGCGCAACCGCATCGAGGGCGCGGAGGCGCAGCTGGCCGAGGAGCGCCGCCGCATGGCCGCCACCGGCACCGGCGTGACGGAGCGGCTGGCGGATTTCGAGCGGCTGCGCCTGGAGGGCGAGTTCGCCACCCGCGCGCTGGCCGTGGCCAGCCTGCAATACGAGCGCGCGCTGTCCGACGCGCAGCGCCAGGGCCTGTTCCTGGTGCGCGTGGTGGAGCCCAACCTGGCCGAGCGCAGCCTGTACCCGCAGCCCGTCCTGCTGACGCTGTACGTGTTCGCCGGGCTGTCGCTGGTGTATGGGCTGGCCTGGCTGCTGGTGGCGGGCGTGCGCGAGCACGCGGCATGACGGGATTCGGGGGATTGATGCGGCTCATCATCACGGGCTTGGCGGCGCTGCTGCTCGCCGCGGGCGCTTCGGCGCAGAACCTCCAGGGCCTGCTGCCGCCCAACCTTTCGCCCGCGCAGATGATGCAGGCGCAGCAGCTCCAGCAGGGCCTGCTGCGGCAGGCGCCGGGCGCGGCCGTCCGCACCCGCCAGGGCGAGACGACGGAGGCCGAGGCGGGCGCGACCGCCACCACCGCGCTGGGCGAGGCGCCGCGCAACACCGCCGGCCCCGGCGCGGTGTTCGGCGCCGGCCTGTTCACGCGCGACGCGGCGGCGGCGTCCGATGCGCCCAACCCCAACTACATCGTCCAGCCCGGCGACCGCGTGTCCGTGCGCGTCTGGGGCGCGGTGGAAAGCGAGGGCATCCTGCCGGTGGACCCGCAGGGCAACCTGTTCCTGCCCCAGGTCGGCCCCGTGCGGCTGGCCGGCACGCGGGCGGGCGACGTGCAGCGGGTGATCGAGGGCGAGGTGCGGCGCATCTACACCCAGCAGGTGCAGGTCTACGCCGTGCTGATCTCCACCCAGCGCATCGGCGTCTTCGTCACCGGCTTCGTGCGCACGCCCGGGCGCTTCGGCGGCTCGGCGGCCGATTCGGTGCTGGACTTCCTGGTGCGCGCGGGCGGCGTGGACGCGACGCGCGGCTCCTACCGCGAGATCTCCATCCTGCGCGGCGGCGGGCGGGTGGCGAACGTGGACCTGTACCGCTTCCTGCTCGACGGCCAGCTTCCCCCGGTGCGCTTGCAGGAGGGCGACACCATCCTCGTCGGCCGCCAGCGCGCCCTGGTCGCGGCCGAAGGCGCGGTGCGCAACAACTTCCTGTTCGAGGTGCCGGGCGCGGTGATGGCGGGGCGCGACCTCGTCGCCTACGCACGCCCGCTACCATCCGCCACCAACGCCATCATCACCGGCAACCGCGACGGTCGGCCCTTCTCGCGCTACGCCACGCTGGCGGATTTGCAGAACATCCCGCTCTCGGACCAGGACACGGTGACCTTCATCACCGACCGCCCGGCCCAGACCCTGCGCGTGATGGTGGAGGGCAGCCGCATCGGACCCTCCGTGCTGGTGACCGACCGCGACGTGACGCTGTGCCAGGCGCTGGACCACATCGCGGTGGACCCAGGCTTGGCCGACACCAACAGCATCTACCTGCTGCGCCCGCGCGTGGCCCAGCAGCAGCGCCGCGCGATGGAGGAGGCGGCCGAGCGGCTGGAGCGCCAGCTCTTCACCGCCACCGCCGCGACCACCGGCGTCGCCGCCATCCGCTCGGCCGAGGCGCAGCTCGTCTCCACCTACCTCCAGCGCGCGCGGCGCACCCAGCCGGAGGGGCGCGTGGTGGTCTTCGACTCCAACGGCCGCTGCAACCCGGTGCGGCTGGAGAACGAGGACGTGATCGTCATCCCCGAGCGCTCCTCCACCGTGCTCGTCTCGGGCGAGGTGGCGGCACCCCGCGCGGTGGTGTGGAACCAGTCCATGTCGGTGAACGACTACGTGCAGCAATCGGGCGGCTTCACCGCGCGCGGCTCCTCGCGCCAGATGATGATCCGCCGCGCCTCGGGCGAGCTGGTGCTGGACCCGCGGGAGGGGCCGCGGCCGGGCGACGAGCTGATCGCGCTGCCCAGGCTGGACCCCAAGCTGTTCCAGCTCGCCACCGACTTCTCCGCGCTGGTGTTCCAGGCGGCCTTCGCGGCGCGGACGGTGCAGAACTGGTGAATTCCCCACGCCACTTTCCCGCCGGCGCTTCGCTTGGCGGGAAAGCGGCGCGGGGACCCCGTGCTTCCCCACCACGTCGCTGCGCGACGCGGCGGGGGCCCCGGTCGAAAGGTGCGTGGGCGCCGCCTGCGGGATACGCCTTGGGGGCGGCCGTGCGGCTTCGCGCGCGCCGGGCCTGTCACATCCTGGCGGTTCGTCTCCGCGCCAGGGCGAAGCCCCGGCGCGACCGGAGGGGGCGGGGCGCGCCGATGCCGTGGGATGCCTCGTCCTTCGGGCGGCATGCAACTTTGCGCATGCCGGGCCGGCATGGTGGGTGCTGTTCGCCTGCGCGCCGTCGGCGGTGTGCGGCTTTCCGGCGTGCCAACCCTCCGTTAACTAGGGGGCGCACACGGGGGATCGGCAGGGGAATGGACGACGCGCTGCAACAGGCCTGGACCGCGGTCGAGGAGCTCGGGCGGCGTCCCGGCGCCTCGGCCATCCGCCCGCTCTTCGCGGCCGACCCGGGGCGCTTCGCGCGCTTCCACCACCGCGGCGCCGGCCTGCTGCTCGACATCTCCAAGACCGCGATCTCGGACGAGGTGCAGGCCGCCCTTTTCGCGCTGGCCGGCGCGGCGGGGCTGGAGGAGCAGCGCCAGGCCATGGCGCGCGGCGAGCCGGTGAACGGCACCGAGCGCCGCGCCGCCCTGCACATGGCGCTGCGCGGCCCGCTGCCCGGCGCGGGGGGTGCCGCGCACGAGGACGCCCTGCGCTCGCTCGCCTACATGCGCGCCTTCACCGAGAGCGTGCACCGCGGCGAGGTGCGCGGCGCCACCAACCAGCGCTTCGACACGGTGCTGAGCATCGGCATCGGCGGCAGCGACCTCGGCCCCAACATGGCGTCGCGCGCCCTGTGGCGGGCGGGCGACCCCATGCGCCCGGTCTACCTCGGCAACGTGGACGGGCATGGCTGGGAAACCGTGCTGCCCATGCTGGACCCGCGCCGCACCCTGGTGCTCGTCGGCTCCAAGACCTTCACCACGGCAGAGACGATGGCCAATGCCCGCCTGGTGCGCGCCTGGATGGAGGCGAGCGTGGGCCGCAACGGGGCCTCGGCCCACTTCGCCGCGCTGAGCACCAACCTCGCCGCCTGCGAGGCCTTCGGCATCGCCGCCGACCGCGTCTTCCCCTTCCGGGACTGGGTGGGGGGGCGCTTCTCGCTCTGGTCCGCCGTGGGGCTGTCCCTGGCCCTGTCCCTGGGGTGGGAGCGGTTCGAGGCGCTGCTGGCCGGCGCGCGCGACATGGACCGGCACTTCCTGGACGCGCCGGTGGCGCGCAACCTGCCCATGCTGCTGGCCCTGGTGGAGGCGTGGCACGTCGGCGGGCTGGGCCTGCACCGCCGCGCCGTGCTGCCCTATGACGAGCGGCTGCGCCGCCTGCCCGCGCACCTCCAGCAGCTGGAGATGGAGAGCCTGGGCAAGTCCGTGCGGCGCGACGGCACGCCCACCCCCTGGGCCACCGGCCCGGTGGTGTTCGGCGAGCCGGGGACCAGCGCGCAGCACTCCTTCATGCAGCTGATCCACCAGGGCCCGTCGCCGGTGCCGGTGGACTTCATCCTGGTGGCCCGCGCCGACCACCGGCACGAGGAGAACCACCGCATCCTGCTCGCCAACGGCCTGGCCCAGGCCGAGGCGCTGATGGTGGGCCGCGACGCCGAGGCCATCGCCACCGACATGCGCGAGGCGGGCGCGGACGAGGCCGCCATCGCCCGCCTGGCGACGCACCGCGCCGCCCCCGGCGACCGCCCCTCCACCACCATCGTCATGCCCTGCCTGGACCCGCACGCGCTGGGTTCGCTGATCGCGCTCTACGAGCACAAGGTGTTCTGCCTGGGCTGCCTGTGGGACATCAACCCCTTCGACCAGTGGGGGGTGGAGCTGGGCAAGGTGCTGGCCACGCCCCTGCTGCGCGAGCTGACGGACGGGCGCAAGGTGCAGCACGACAGCTCCACCGAGGGGCTGCTGGCGGAGGTGCTGCGGCTGCAGAAGTGAGCGCGCCGCCGCCCGCCTTCGGGGAGTACGTGGTCTGCCTCGACGAGAGCGGGGACCACGGGCTGGCGGCCGTGGTCCCGAAGTTCCCCGCCTTCGTGGTCAGCGCCTGCATCTTCCGCAAGGACCTGTACGGCAGCCAGGTGGTGCCCGCCTTCCTGGGCCTGAAGTTCCGCCACTTCGGGCATGACATGGTGGTCCTGCATTCGCGCGACATCCGGCGCAACTCAGGGCCATTCGATGTCCTGCGCGACGCGGGGCGGAAGGCGCGGTTCCTGGCCGACCTCGACGCCACGATCGCGGCGGCGCCCTTCACGGTGGTCTCCGCCGCCATCGACAAGCGCAGGCTGGCCCATCGCGCCAGGCAGGGGCTCGACCTGTACGACATCGCGCTGCGCCTGTGCATGGAGCGGGTGGACGGCCACCTGCGCGGCCTGGGCCAGGCCGACCTCCTCACCCACTTCGTGTGCGAGGCCCGGGGCGGGAGGGAGGACGACAGCCTCGAGCTCTCCTTCCGCAGGACGGCGGGCGGCGAGAACCGGAACGGCCGCACGCTGCGCTTCGACATCGTCTTCGCCGACAAGAAGGCGAATTCGACGGGGATGCAGATTGCCGACCTGGTGTCCTACCCGATCGGTCGCCATGTCCTCGACCCCGGGCAGCCCAACCAGGCATACGACGTGGTCGCGACCAAGTTCCGGATGGACGGACAGGGAAAGGCCGAAGGATGGGGGCTGAAGCTTTACCCCTGACAAGCGAAAGGCCCCGACCGAAGCCGAGGCCCGACGCCGACCGACATCTGCCGATCCACTTGGGGCAACAATGCGCGAATTCGCCCCTGGTTGTCAATGTGTTCGTTTCCTGTTCGTGATCCTATGATCACCGCGATGCCCATCCGCCTCCTCCCCCCCGCCACCGCCGACCGCATCGCCGCCGGCGAGGTGGTGGAGCGCCCGGCTGCCGTGGTGAAGGAGCTGGTGGAGAACGCGCTGGATGCCGGCGCGCGCCGCATCCGCGTCGCCGTCGAGGGCGGCGGCGCCCAGCGCATCCTGGTCGAGGATGACGGCATCGGCATGGGGCCGGACGACCTCGCGCTCTGCGTCGAGCGGCACGCCACCTCCAAGCTGGCGGAGGAGGCGATGCTCTTCTCCATCGGCACGCTGGGCTTCCGGGGCGAGGCGCTGCCCTCCATCGGCGCCGTCGCGCGCCTGCTCATCACCTCGCGCACCGCAGCCGGCGAGGCGCACCGCATCGCCGTCGAGGCCGGGCGCAAGGGCGAGGTGCAGCCCGCCGCCGGCCCGCCGGGCACGCGCGTGGAGGTGACGGACCTGTTCTTCGCCACCCCCGCGCGGCGCAAGTTCCTGCGCTCCCCGGCGCGCGAGGGCGAGGCGGCGCTGGAGGCGCTGCGCCGCCTGGCCATCGCCTGGCCCGAGGTGGGCTTCGAGGCCACGCTGGACGGCCGCCCCGCCCTGAAGCTGGAACCGGCCACGCGCGAGGCCCGCATCCGCGACCTGCTGGGCCCCGGCTTCGCCGCCGCCTGCGTGGCGGTTGCCGCACCCGGCGGCATCGCGGTGATGGGCCTGGCCGGCGGCCCGGCCTGGGGGCGGCCCACGGCGGCGGACCAGCACCTGGTCGTCAACCGCCGCCCGGTGAAGGACCCCGTGCTGCGCGCCGCCCTGCGCGTGGCCTACCGCGAGGTGATGGCGCCCGGCCGCCACCCCGCCTGCGCCCTGTTCCTGGACATCCCGCCCGCCGAGCTGGACGTGAACGTCCACCCGATGAAGACCGAGCTGCGCTTCCGCGACGCCGCCGCCGTGCGCGGCGCCGTGATCTCGGCGCTCCGGCGCGCCCTGGGCACGGGCGCCGTGGCCGCCGCCCCCGCGCCCCTGCACTTCGCCCACGCCCCCGCCATGCGCCACCACGTCGCCGAGGCCGCGCTGCCGCTGGGCTGGGCCGCGCCGCCCCCGCTGGCCGCGCCGGCCAGCGCCCCCATGCGCGAGGACCACCCCCTGGGCCGCGCGCTCGCCCAGGTGCTGGACTGCTACATCCTGGCCGAGGCCCCCGACGGCGCCCTGGTGCTGGTGGACCAGCACGCCGCCCACGAGCGCCTGACGCATGAGCGCCTGCGCGCCCAGCTCCTCGACGGCCAGGTGGCGGCCCAGCCCCTGCTGCTGCCCGCCGTGGTGGAGACCCGCCACGCCCCCCTGCTGGCCGAGGCCGCGCCCGCCCTCGCCCGCCTGGGCCTGGAGGTGGAGGCGTTCGGCCCCGGCGCCGTGCTGGTCCGCAGCATCCCCGCCCTGCTGGGCACCGCCGACCCCGGCCCCCTGCTGCTCGACCTCGCCGAGGAGCTGGCCGAGACGGGCGAGGGCCTGGCGGTCGCCGCGCGGCTGGACGCGGCGGTGGCGCGGCTGGCCTGCCACGGCTCCATCCGCGCCGGGCGGCGGCTGGCGCCCGCCGAGATGGACGCCCTGTTGCGCGCCATGGAGCGCACGCCGCGCGCCGCCACCTGCTCGCACGGCCGGCCCACCTTCCTCAAGCTGGGGCCGTCAGACTTCGCGCGACTCTTCGGGCGCGGCTGAGGGGAGCACCCGCGGCGGCAGGCCGACGAGGCGCGCGCCATCGGGCAGCGCCACGCCGTGCCAATCCGCCGCCGGTTCCGCCCACAGGCGCAGCGCCGGCTCCGCGCGGCCGCGGGCGCGGGTGAGCGGCGCCCCCGCCTCCAGGAAGGCGGCCGGGGCGGGCAGGGTGGCCCAGCGCCAGCCCGCGCCGCCGGGCAGCGTGACCAGGGCGCCGTCCGCGCAACGCACCGCCACGCCCCCCGCCGCCGCCGCGTGCACCGCCACGAAGCGCGCCGGGGGCAGGGGGCCGCGCCAGGGGGCGGCGGTCTCGCCCAGCGGGTCGGCGCGCAGCGGGGCGCGGCCCGTCGAAGGGCAGGCCGCGCGCGGCAGGCCCGCCAGTTCCGCCAGGATCAGCGCCTCCAGCCGCTCCAGCAGCGCCGCCTCCGTGTCGCCGGCCAGGGCCGCGCGGGCCAGGGCGGCGCGGCGCCCGGCCTCGGCGGGCGCGGCCAGCAGGGCGCGCAGCGTGGCGGCGATGGCCTCGGCGTCGCGCGGTACCACCCAGGCCCAGCATTCCGCGCCGGGCCAGGCTTCCAGCGCCTCGGCGGTGGCGACGACGGGGCAGCCGGCGCGCACCGCCTCCAGCACCGCCAGCGGCGCGCCCTCGTGCTCGGCGGGCAGCAGCAGGGCGGCGGCGCGCGCCAGCAGGGCGGGGATGTCCGCCACGTGGCCCAGCTCCTCCGCCGGGTGGAGCATGCCGCGCAAGGGGCCGTCGCCGGCCAGCAGCAGCCGGGCGGGGGCGATGGCGCGCGCGACGTGCGGCGCGAAGGCGGCGCCCTTGCGCGCGTCCAGCCGGCCCACCTGCACCACCAGCGGCGGCGCGTCCGGCGCGCGCGGGGGCGGCGCCCAGGCCGGCAGCGGGTTGCCCAGCACCGCCACGGCGCCCGCCGGCAGCCCCGCCAGCCCTTCCAGCCGCCGCGCCGCCGCCGCCGACACCGCCGACCAGCCGCAGCGCAGGCCCGCCGCGCCCGCCGGCAGCGCCGCCCAGTCCCGCCGCACCAGGTGGTGATGCCCCAGCGTGGGCACGCCCGCGGCGGAGAGCGCCTCCAGCGCCCCCAGCCCCTCGCCCGGCAGCGGGCAATGCACCAGCGCGGCGTCCCAGTCCCGCCGCGCCAGCAGGGCGGCCAGCAGGGCGCGCTGGCGGCCCTGCGCCTCGGCGGCCGGGCGCGCCGGGTCGTGCGCCACCGGCAGCGCCAAGCCGGGGGACGCCACGCCCAGCGCGCGGTCGGCCAGCACCTCCACCCGCACGCCCCGCGCGCGCAGCCCCTCGGCCTGGCGCAGCGCCGCGCGTTCCGCCCCGCCGAGCACGGGCGCGGGCAGCACCACCAGCAGGCGCTCCAGCGTCAGGAGGGGGACAGGATGTGCCACGTCGCCGGGCCGTGGCCGCGGGTGGCCAGCGTCTCGAAGCCCTCCGCGGGCGGTTCGTCGCCGGGGCCCAGCTCGGCGCAGACCAGCGCGCCGGGCGCGATCCAGCCCGCCTTGCCCAGCGCCGCCAGCGCCGCCGGCACCAGCCCCTTGCCATAGGGCGGGTCGAGGAAGGCCAGCGTGCAAGGCTGGGGCGCGCGGGGCGGGCGCAGCCCGTCGGCGGGCCAGATCCGCGCCGCCATGTCACGGGCATTGGCGCGCAGGGCGAGGAGGGCGGCGGGGTCGTTCTCCAGGAAGTCGGCATGGGCGGCGCCGCGGCTCAGCGCCTCCAGCCCCAGCGCGCCGGTGCCGGCGAAGGCGTCCAGCACCCGCGCGCCCTCCACGCGCGCGCGGCCGGCCCAGGGGGCGTGCCACAGCATGTCGAACAGCGCCTGCCGGGCGCGGGCGCCGGTGGGGCGGGTCCTCGCGCCCTCCGGGGCCAGCAATGCGCGGCCCTTCCAGCGCCCGGCGATGATCCTCACGCCCGCCCGCCCGGCCGCGCCAGCCAGGAGGGGTCCTGCGCCGCCGGCACGCGCCGCGGCTGGCCCGGCCTGCGCGCCGCCACCGGCGCGCGCGCGGCGTGCGGCGGCAGCCGGCGCGGCAGGGCCGGCGCGGTCACCGGTGCGGGCGCTTCGGCGCGGCCAGGCCCAGCTGGTCGCGCAGCACCTTGGGGTTGACCTCCTCCACCACCCCCTTCTCCAGCGTGCCGAGCTGGAAGGGCCCGTAGGCGGTGCGGATGAGGCGCGACACGTCCAGGCCCAGGAAGGCCATCACGCGCCGCACCTCGCGGTTCTTGCCCTCGTGCAGGGCCACGGTCAGCCAGGCGTTGTCGCCCTTGCGGCTGTCCAGCGCCGCCTCGATGGGGGCGTAGCGCACGCCCTCCACCGTCACGCCCTGGCGCAGCGCGGCCAGCGCCCGCTCGTCCACGTGGCCGAAGACGCGGACGCGGTAGCGGCGGATCCAGTCATTCGCCGGCAGCTCCAGCCGGCGGGACAGCGCGCCGTCATTGGTCAGCAGCAGCAGCCCCTCGGAGTTGTAGTCCAGCCGCCCCACCGAGATCAGCCGCGGCAGGCCGGGCGGCAGGCGCTCGAACACCGTGGGCCGGCCCTCTGGGTCGCGGTGGGTGGTCATCAGGCCGGGGCCCTTGTGGAAGCGGAACAGCCGCGTGCGTTCCGGCTCGTGCACCGCGCGCTCGTCCACCTGCACCACGTCGCCCGCGCCCACGAAGGTGGCGGGCTGGGTGACGGGGGCGCCGTTCAGGCGGATGCGCCCCTCGGCGACCAGCTTCTCGGCGTCGCGGCGCGAGCACACGCCGGCGCGGGCCAGCCACTTGGCGATGCGCTCGCCCTTGGCGGGGTCGTCGCCGTCCGGCCGATTCACGCCTTCGCGCCCTTCGGCGCTGCGGCGATCGGACGGGGCGCCCGGCCGATCCACGCCCCCGGGCTGCGCCTTCTGCCGGCCCTTCGGTTCCTCAGACATGGCGGCACGCCTCCACGAAGCCGCGCAGGATCAGCGGGTCCGCCGGGTCCACCGCGTATTCCGGGTGCCACTGCACCCCCAGCGCCCAGCGGTGCCGCGCGCTCTCGATCCCCTCCACCAGCCCGTCGGGGGCGCGGGCGTTCACCACCACCCCCTCGGGCACGTCCCGCACCGCTTGGTGGTGCGCGCTGTTCACCGCCATGCGCGAAGCCCCCGTCACGCGGGCCAGCAGCGTACCTGGCTCCACCAGCACCTCGTGCCCCGGCTCCGTGCGCGGGTTGGGCTGCTCATGCGCGATGCCGCCGCCGTGCTCGTCGGGCACGTGCTGGATCAGCGTGCCGCCCAGCGCCACCGCCAGCAGCTGCTGCCCGCCGCAGATGCCCAGCACCGGCATGTCGCGCGCGAGCGCCGCGCGGGTGGCGGCCACCTCGAAATCCGTCCGCCCTGGCTTCAGCGTGGCCTTGGGGTGCAGGGGCTCGTCCCCCCACAGCGCCGGGTCCACGTCGAAGGCGCCGCCCGTCACCAGCAGCCCGTCGAGGCGCGCCAGGTAGTCCGCCGCCAGCGCCGGCTCGTGCGGCAGCGCCACCGGCAGGCCGCCGGCCGCGGCGACGGCGGAGAAGTAGTTCTGCCGCAGCGCGTACCAGGGCAGCTTCGACCATCCGCCGGCGCCCTCGCAGTCCAGCGTCAGTCCGATCAGGGGGCGTGTCATGCGCCATCGCTTACGCGCCGCCTTCCCCGCCGTCCACTCTCGCGGCACAAGCGATGCCATGATGGAGCTGGCCCTGGAGGAGGCGCGCGCGGCGGCCGCGCGTGGCGAGGTGCCGGTGGGCGCGGTGGTGAGCGACGCGCAGGGCCGCGTGCTGGCCCGCGCCGGCAACGAGGTGGAGGCGCGCCGCGACCCCACGGCCCATGCCGAGCTGCTGGCCCTGCGCGCCGCCGCCGCCGCACTCGGCGCCAAGCACCTCCCCGGCTGCACCCTGACGGTGACGCTGGAGCCGTGCCCGCTCTGCGCCGCCGCCTCCAGCCTGTTCCGGGTGAAGCGCGTGGTCTTCGGTGCCTACGACCCCAAGTCGGGCGGGGTGGAGCACGGCGCGCGGGTGTTCGCCCACGGGCAATGCCACCACGCGCCCGAGGTGGTGGGCGGCGTGCGCGAGACGGAGGCGGCGGCGCTGCTGCGCGACTTCTTCGCGGGCTTGCGCTGAAGCATGCAACGCCCGGATGGCATCACCCGGGCGCGCGCCCTCAGCGCAGCATCCGCGGCCGCGCCAGCAGCGCCAGCGCCACCATCGCGCCCATGCCCAGCGCCGCCGTGGCCAGCGGGTTCATCTGCGCCTCCAGGAACAGGGAGGTCCGCCGCGCCGGCGGCCCGCCGAGCGAGGAGGTCTCCGCCATGTCCTCCCTCGGGTGGTACAGGTTATCGCGCCGCGCCGCGCGGCCCGGGTCGTCCGTCGTCTGGGTCGGGCGGGCGACGAGCTGCATCACCGCGTCCGTCATCGCCGGGGCCAGCTTGCCCGCCAGGGCGATCATCGCCCCCGCCCCGCCCACGGTGATGTCGCGCACCGGGTGGGTGCAGGCGTGCAGGATGGCGCGCGCCACCACGCGCGGGTGGTAGGCCGGCGGCGGGTTCTTCGTGCCGGGGCTGTCCAGCAGGTTGCGCGCGTGCTCCATGAACGGGGTGTCGATGGCCGAGGGCTTCACCAGCGTGACGCTGACGTCCTGCCCCTTCATCGCCGCCTCCATCCGCAGCGCGTCGGTGATGGCCTTCACCGCGAACTTCGCCGCGCAATACGGCCCCTGGAGCGCGATGGTCCGCTCGCTGAGCACGGAGCCGATGTTCACCAGCGCGCCTCCCTGCGGCCCGAAGCCGCGCAAGGCCTCCAGCGAGCCGTGCAGCGTGCCCCAGTAGGTGACGTCGAACAGGCGGCGCTGGTCGGCCTCCGGCACCTCGTCCACCCGGCCGTAGATGAAGGCGCCGGCGTCGTTCACCCAAGAATCGAAGCCGCCGAAGGCCGCGCGCGCCGCCTCGGCCGCGCGGGCGTGGGTGGCGGGCTCGGCCACGTCGCCCGCCACCGTCACAACGCTGTCGCCGAGCTCGGCCGCCAGCTGCGCCAGCGCCTCCTCGTTGCGGGCGACGAGGACGAGGCGCGCGCCGGCTTCCGCCGCCGTGCGGGCGGTGGCCAGGCCGATGCCGGATGTGGCGCCCGTCAGCACGATGCGCTGGCGGGACAGGGGGGGGAGCTTGGGCATGACGGGCCGAACGGGCCGGGGCGCGCGCGGTTGCCCGCCGCGGCGCTCGTTCCGCTCGCGGCTTCGCTCAGGCCACGACCAGCCGCGCCGCCGCGTCGCCCTCGCCCAGCAGCTCCAGCAGGCGCAGCGCGTCGGCCCGGCGCATGCCGGGGCCGTGCTGGGGCAGGCGCACGGCCAGCTGGCTCAGCACCGTCACCGCCGGGCGCAGCGCCTTGTCGGCCAGCGGCCCGCGCTCCAGCCGCCGCGCCGCGTCCACCAGGCCGCGCAGGCTGGCGGCGCTGTCCTCCAGCGCGTCCACCTCGGCGTCGGTGACGGCCGGGCGCGCGGCCATCTGCGCCAGCGCCTGGGCCAGCTGCGGCCCGCCCTCCTGCTCCAGCCGGCGCAGGCAGGCGGTGCCGGCGGCGTTGCGTATGCCGGCGATCTGCTGTTGCCGCCCGCCCTTGCCGGGCTGCATGGTGGCCTGGAGGTCCTCCAGCACCATCGCCAGCTTCTCCACCGCGTCCACCGTCGCTTCCAGCCCCGCGCCCTCCAGCTCCGGCACGGATTCGGCCAGGAAGCGGTCCAGCGCCTGCTCGGCGATCACGGTGAGCTGGCGGCCCATCGCGGTGGCCATGCCGGTCAGCGATGCCGGCTGCGTCGCGTAGGGCAGCAGGGCCGAGAGCACGAGGCCCAGCGCCTCCGGCCCATCCGCCGCCACGCCGCGCAGCATGGGCCGCGCCACGCCCTCGGGCGGGCCGTCGGGGCCGGCGAGGCGCAGGCGCCACACCATGGGCCCGTAGCGCCACAGCGTGCGGCAGATCAGCGCGATGGAGGCGTAGGCGCTGTCCGGCAGACCCGTCGTCTCCGCCCAGCCCAGCGGCGGGCGGGCGGTCAGGCTCTCGCCCGCCAGCAGCCACAGCTTGCCGCCCCATTCGGAGACCATGTGCAGGTCCCCCATGCTGCGCCCCGCCAGCGCCGCCTCCGCCTCGGCGAAGAGCGGGGCGTGCATGGCCCCGAGCGCGGCGGCCAGCGGCGCCAGCGCGGTGCGCGGGATCTGGCCGCGGCCGGGGCGCCAGTCCTTCGGCGCCACCACCAGCGGGTCCATCGGCACGAAGAGCAGCCGCGTCAGCCCCAACGGGCGGGGCGGGCGGATGGCGCGCAGGCGCGGGCGCATCGGTTCCAGCACCGCGTCGGCCGCGCCGCGCTGGGGCATGGCGTCGAGCATCTGCACCAGGCGCAGCAGCTGGGCGTCGCTGGCCTGGCCGGCGGCGCGGGTCAATTCGCGCAGGGCGGGGGGCGCGACCATCAGCCGGCACCGAGCCACTGGGCGATCGCCGCCTCGCACCGCGCCTGGCTGGCGAAGCGGCCCTGCGGGCCGGGATGGCTGGGCGGCGCCAGGCCCAGCAACGGCTCGCAGCCGCCCCAGGCCATCGCCTCCTCCGGCACCATGGGCAGGATGGCGCAGAAGCGGCGCACCAGGGCGGGCCGGTCCTCCGCCTCCGAGGCGGCCCACAGCGCGGCCAGCAGGCCCCATCCATCCTCCAGCCATTCGCGCCGCAGGGGGTCGGCCTGGGCGGCGGCGGCGAGCGCCACGGCGGCGGCCTGGGCGGCCAGCGCCACGGCGCGGCGGCGGTCCTCCTCCACCGGGGCCTGGCTGCGCCACTGCGTCAGCGCCAGGGACAGGGCGCGCGGGCCGCACGGCGCGCCGGCGGGGGCGGTGGCCTGCGCGCCGCGGCCCAGCAGCCCGGTCGCCGCCACGGCCCGCGCGGCCTCTCGCACCGCCGCGGGCACCAGCCGCCGGCCTTCCAGCGCGCGGACCAGCGCGCGGTCGGCCAGGGAAGGGCGGCAGGCATCCACCGCCGCCGCCCAGGGCAGCACCAGCCAGGATTTCTGGCCCGATGGGTGCGCCAGCACCACCTCCGGCACCTGTCCCGCCCCGTCACGCAACCGCGCCCCGAACAGGAGCGGCGCGGAGAAGGGGGCATGGACGCCGCGTTCCGCGCAGGTCGCGGGTTGGCGGAGGGCGGCCGCGAACTTGTCCAGCGTCGGGAGCATCAATCGGATCATGGGCCGATGATGCCCACGGCCGGTAAAGTCGGGGTTAAGCCGCTTCCCCGAATTGGAGGGGCCGGGGGGCGTAGACGAAGCCCTCGCCGTCGCGCACCACGCGGCCGAAGCCGGGCCAGGGGACGTGGATGCCGCCCATCAGCATGCGTTCCGCCGCCAGCATCTCCAGCGTCCGCACCCGGCTTTCCACCCCCATGGCGGGGTCCACGTCCACCCCCACCCGCCAGCGCGGGCGGGCGAGCTGGATGGTCATCTGGTGCGCGATGTCGCCCCAGAGGAGCATGGAGCGGTTCTGCGAGGTCAGCCGGTAGGACACGTGCCCCGGCGTGTGGCCCGGCGCGGGGACCATGAAGACGCCGGGCACCACCTCCAGCCCCTCGCGCATCTCCACCGTGCGGATGCGGTTCGCGTAGGGGCGGATGGCGCGGCGGCCCGCCTCGATGAAGCGCTGGCCCTGGGGGACGCGGGATTCCATCGCCGGGTCGGTCCAGAAGCGGTGGTCCACGTCGGTCACCACCACCTCGGCATTGGGGAAGTTGGCCGTGGTGCCGTCATAGGACAGGCCCAGCGCGTGCTCGGGGTGGATGTGCGTCAGGATCACCGTGTCCACCTGCGCGGGGTCGTGGCCCGTGGCGCGCAGCGCGTCCAGCGTGCGCCCGGTGGTGGGGATGAAGGAGGAATGGCCCCCGCAGTCGATCATCAGCAGGTTGCGCCCGGTGTTCACCAGGTAGGCGCCGACCGGCTGGTGCAGCCCGCCCTCGATGGCGAAGGCGCGCTCGCGCAGCGGCGCGATCTCCTCGGGCCGCGAATCGGGGAAGAAGTTCTGGATGCCGGCATTGGTGCCGCCCATCGCGCCGTCCAGCAGCGTCGTCACCTCCATGTCGCCCAGGCGGATGCGGTGGAACAGCGGCGGCATGGCGCCCTTCAGCGGCGGGGCGGCAGCGGCGGCCGGCAGCGCGGCGAGCGTGAGCAGGCCAGGGGCGGCCAGGACGGCGGTGCGGCGATGCATTGGACGGGTTTCCCTCTCGGACGGCGCCGCGCCAGGATGCACCGATGAAGGCCATCCTCGCCACCGCCGATTCGCTCTTGGATGCCGACCAGCCCGACCCGCCGCCGCCGGCGGGGCGCGAGCTGCTGGTGGCCGTGCGCGCCGTGGCGCTGAACCCGCTGGACGCCAAGCTGCGTGCCCGCCTGAAGGCCCCCGCGGTGCTGGGCTTCGAGGCCGCGGGCGTCGTCGCCGCCGCCGGCCCCGATTGCCGCCTGTTCCGCCCCGGCGACGCCGTGATGCTGCTGGCGCCCCCCGGCCGCCCCGGCGCCATGGCCGAATTCACCCTGGCCGACGAGCGCCTGTGCGGCGCGCGGCCCGGGGCGCTGTCCTTCGCCGAGGCGGCCTCCCTCCCCCTCACCGGGCTGACGGCGATGGAGGCGATCTTCGACCGGCTGCGCATCCAGCGCGGGGCGGAGGGCGCGGCGGTGCTGGTGCTGGGCGGCGCGGGCGGCGTGGGCTCGGTGGCGATCCAGCTGCTGCGGGCGCTGACCGGCCTGCGGGTGGTGGCCACCGCGGGCAGCGAGGAAAGCCGCGCCTGGTGCCTGGAACTGGGCGCGCACGACGTGCTGGACCACCGCGGCGACCTGGCGGCCCAGGCGGAGGCGCTGGGCGTGCCGGTGGGGTGGGTGCTGTCCGCCCACACCGCGGCGCATTGGCCGGCGATCTGCGCCCTGCTGGCCCCCGGCGGCCTGGTCTGCGCGCTGGACGAACCCGCGGCCCTGAACGTGCTGCCCCTGCGCCCCAAGGCCGGCGGGCTGGTGTGGGAGGCGGTCTTCGCCCGCGGCGCGGACCGCGAGCGCCAGGCCGGCTGGCTGCGCGCCCTGTCGGCGCTGGTGGCCAAGGGCGCGGTGCGGCCGACGCTGACCCAGCCGCTCGGCCCGGTATCCGCGCGCAGCATCGGGGCGGGGCTGGCGCTGGTGGCGGCGGGGCGGATGCGCGGCAAGGCGGTTGCGGAAGGCTGGGGCGCCCTCAATTGACGGGCATGGACACCTTCCTCGCGCTGCTGGCGCTGTTTTCCCTGGCGCTGCTGTTCGGCGGCATGGGCTTCTTCGCGCTGGTGATGGCGCCCCTGGTCTTCACGCGCCTGCCCATGGCGGTGGCCGGGCCGTTCATCCGGCAGGTCTTCCCCGTCTATTACCTGTGGGTGGGCGCGCTGTCGGCCGCCGCCGCGGTGGCGCTGTTCCCGCTCAGCCACCCGGCCGCCGGCATCATGGCGGCCTGCGCCGGCATGGCGTGGTGGCTGCGCCAGGGGTTGATGCCGCGCATCAACGCCCTGTCGGATGCGGGCGAGACGGTGGCCTTCAACCGCATGCACCGCCTGTCGGTGATCGCCAACGGCCTGCAATTGCTGGCCGCCGGCGCCGTGCTGGCGATGTTCGCCGCCGGCTGACCTACCGCAGCGGCCGCGGCGGCACCGGCAGCCCCTGCCGCCGCAGCCGCTCCACCTCCAGCGCGCGTTCGGCCGGCGTGGGCGCGGGATAGGCGCGCGGATACGTCACCTCCTCCACCGGCCCGGGCGGGCGCGGCGGGGCGTAGCGCCCGCAGCCGGCCAGCACGAGCAGCGCCAGCAGCGCGCAGGCGCCCCTCACGCCAGGCGCTCCTTCCACCCGGCCACCTGCGCGCGCACGTTGTCCGGCGCCGTGCCGCCGAAGGAGCGGCGCGAGGCGACGGAGGCGGCCGGCGACAGCACGCCGAACACCCCCTCGTGGATGCGCGGCTCGACCTCGCGCATCTCCATGATCGTCAGCCCGGTCAGCTCCACCCCCATGGATTCCGCGCGCGCGACGAGGCGGCCGGTGACGTGGTGCGCGTCGCGGAAGGGCAGCTTCAGCTCGCGCACCAGCCAGTCGGCCAGGTCGGTGGCGGTGCTGAACCCCGCGCCCGCGGCGGCGGCCATGCGGGGGATGTCGGGCGTCATGTCGCGCACCATGGCCGCCGTCGCGGCGAGGCACAGCGTCAGCGACTCGGCGGCGTCGAACACGCCCTCCTTGTCCTCCTGCAGGTCCTTCGCGTAGGTCAGGGCAAGCCCCTTCACCACGGTCAGCAGGCCCACCAGCGCGCCGGTGATGCGCCCGGTCTTGCCGCGCACCAGCTCGGCGGCGTCCGGGTTGCGCTTCTGCGGCATGATGGAGCTACCCGTGGTCAGCCCGTCGCCCAGCTTCACGAAGCCGAAGGCGGGGTTGGTCCACAGCACGATCTCCTCCGCCAGCCGCGAGAGGTGGGTGGCGCAGATGGCGCAGGCGGCCAGGAACTCCATGGCGAAGTCGCGCGAGCCCACGGCGTCCAGGCTGTTGCGCGCGGGCCCGTCGAAGCCCAGCGCCTTCGCGGTCATGTTGCGGTCGGTGGGGAAGCCGGTGCCGCACATGGCGGCCGCGCCCAGCGGGCAGTCGGCGTTCAGCCGCGCGCGGGCGTCCAGCATCCGCCCGCGGTCGCGCCACAGCATCTCGGCATAGGCCAGCAGGTGGTGCCCGAAGGTGGTGGGCTGCGCGGGCTGGAGGTGGGTGAAGCCGGGCATGATGGTGCCGGCATGCTCCTCGGCGCGCTGCACGAAGGCGCGGATGCAGTCCTCCATCTGCGCGGCAAGGCCATCGGCGGCGTCGCGCACCCAGAGGCGGAAGTCCGTCGCCACCTGGTCGTTGCGGGAGCGGGCGGTGTGCAGGCGCTTGCCGGCCTCGCCGATCGCGTCGGTCAGGCGCGCCTCGATGTTCATGTGCACGTCCTCCAGCGCCTCGCTCCACTCGAAGGCGCCGGATTCGACCTGGGCGGCGATGGCGGCGAGGCCCTCGCGGATCGCCACCTCGTCAGCCTGGGATATGATGCCCACATGCGCCAGCATCGCCGCGTGGGCGAGGCTGCCGCGGATGTCCTGCCGCCACATGCGCCGGTCGAAGCCGACCGAGGCGTTGATGGCCTGCATGATGGCCGAGGGCCCCTCGGCGAAGCGCCCGCCCCATTGCTGGTTGGCGCCGGTGGTGTTGGAGATGTTCAAGGGAGTGCCGCTTCCGTGCCGATGACCCGCCGCCTCGTCGCGGCCTCTGCCCTGTCCCTACCCCTCGCCGCGCGCGGCGTGCAAGCCGCCCTGCCCGATGGCGGCATCGCAAGGCTGCGCGAGGCGTCGCGCCCGGCCGCCGCCGTGGTGTTCACCGACGCGGCGGGGGCCGAGCACGACTTCACCCGCTTCAACGGCCGCGGCCTGGTGGTGAACCTCTGGGCCACCTGGTGCCCGCCCTGCGTGGCCGAGATGCCGGCGCTGGACCGCCTGGCCGAGGCGGTGGCGGCCGAGGGCATCGAGGTGCTGGCCCTGTCCTCCGACCGTGGCGGGCGCGCGGTGGTGGAGGCGTTCTACGGGCGCGTCGGCATCCGCCGCCTGGGCGTGTGGCTGGACCCGCGCGGGGCGGCGGCGCGCGGCCTGGGCGCCCGCGCCCTGCCGACCACGGTGATCGTGGACCGCACGGGCACCGAGCGCGCGCGGCTGGAGGGCGAGGCCGAGTGGGACCACCCCCTGATGATGGCGGCGGTGCGGCGGCTGGTCGGGGCGGGCTGAGGCTACCCCACCCGCTCCAGCAATTCGCGCGACATGTCCGCCGGCGCGGTGATGCCCATCAGCCCCATGTCCGTGTGGATCTCCGCCTTCAGCAGCGCGATGGCGTGCGCCACGCCTGCCTGCCCGAACACGCCCGCCGCGTGCAGCATCGGCCGGCCGACGAGGGTGAAGCGCGCGCCCAGCGCGAAGGCCTTCAGCACGTCGGTCCCGCGCCGGAGACCGCCATCGAGCATCACCACCGTGCGGTCGCCCACCGCGTCCACGATGCGCGGCAGCACGCGCAGGGGGGAGGCGGTGCCGTCCAGCTGCCGGCCGCCGTGGTTGGAGACGATGACGCCGTCCACCCCCTCGGCCACCGCGCGCACGGCGTCGTCGGGGTGCATCACGCCCTTCACCAGCAGCCGGCCGGCCCAGCGGCGGCGGATCAGCGCCAGGTGCTCCCAGTTCAGGTGGTCGCGCGCCGTGAAGTCGCGCAGAACGTTCTTGGCCAGGATGGGCGCGCCGCGCTCGGCGAAGCTGTTCTCGAAATGCGGCATGCCGTGTTCGCGCAGCGTGCGGAACCAGGTGCCCAGCAGCCAGCGCGGGCGGATCGCGCCGTCCCAGGCCAGGCGCAGCGAGGGGCGCAGCGGGGTGGAGAAGCCGTTGCGGACGTTGTTCTCGCGGTTGGGCAGCACGGCGGTGTCCACCGTGAGGATCAGCGTGCCGAAGCCGGCCTGGGCCACGCGGTCCACCAGCCCCTCCACCCGGCGCGAATCGCCGGGCAGGTAGGCCTGGAACCAGGCGTCCGGGTTGGCGGCGATCACCTCCTCCATGCGGATCAGCGAGGAGCCGGACAGGATGTAGGGGATGTTCGCCTCGCGCGCCGCCCTGGCGAGCGCGAGGTCGCCGCGCCATGCCACCAGCGCCGCCATGCCCATGGGCGCGATGCCGAAGGGCGCCGCCCAGTCCCGGCCCCACAGCGCCACGCCCTGGCTGCGCGAGGAGACGTCGGCCAGCACGCGCGGCCGGAAGGCCCATTCGCCGAAGGCGCGCGCGTTGTCGCGCAGGGAGGCGTTGCGCTCCGTGGCGCCGGCCACGTAGCCGAAGACCGGCCGCGGCAGGTGGCGGCGGGAAAGCGGCTCGAAATCGTCGAGGCAGAGGACGCGCGACAGGCTGGGCATGGCGGGGAGGATAGCCGCGCGCGCGCCGGCCGGCCACCGGGGCGCTGACATGTTGCGTAGAATACCGGAGGATACAAAGGCGGCAATGAAACCGATAGTTGCGCCCGTTGTGTCATAGGTCACATGTTCCGCGCCTGATGGGCGAATACCGGGCCTTCCGCGCGGGAAAAGGTTGGATTTCGAGACGATGACAGGAATTGAGCTGAAGGCGGTCCTGGTGGACCTGCGGATGACGCAGGTCGAGTTCTGCCGCCTCGTGGGCTGCCAGCCGCCGACGATGAGCCGCTACGTGCGCGGCAGCCTTCCGGTGCCACCGCCGCTGGCCGCGCTGGCCGACGTGCTGCGCTCCGTCCAGACCCGCGGCGACGACGCCGCGCGGCTGCTGCGGGAGGCGCGCGGCGCCCACCCCATGCTCAGTGCAGCGTGAAGACGCCGTTGCTGTAGCGCAGCTCCGCCGGGGCCAGCAGCGCGGCCGAGGCCACGCGCACCGAATGCAGCGGGCCCTCGATCTCGCGCTGCCAGAAGCACAGGAAATCGGTGAGGTTGGGGAAGGACGGCGCCAGGTCGTCCTTCTGCCACACGAAGGTCTGCAGCACATGCGGGTGGTCGGGCATGTGGTAGAGGATCTCGGCGGTCGTCAGGCGCCAGTCGGGCGCGCGGATGATCGGAAGCAGGGCGTCCAGCACGGGTGCAACCTCCGTTCGTCAGGTCTTGCTGCAACGCGAAGCCTGCCATGCGGGATGCGCGGGGCGCCAGGAATTTCGTTTGTTGTCAATGACTTGGCACTCGCAGTCGGAGAGTGCTGCTTTCCGGCTTGACGCCTGGGCAGCCTTGCCCTAGCTCTCTGGCACTCCTCGACGGCAAGTGCCAGCAGGCATGGGCCCGGGGAGGTTCAGAGACCCTGCGCCCGGTTGGCCCGGGCAAGACCAGGAGAGAACCGCCATGAAGTTCCGCCCCCTGCACGACCGCGTGCTCGTCCGCCGCATCACGGCCGAGGAGAAGACCGCGGGCGGCATCATCATCCCCGACACCGCCAAGGAGAAGCCGCAGGAAGGCGAAGTCATCGCCGTCGGCTCCGGCACCGTGAACGACAAGGGCGAGGTCCGCGCGCTCGACGTGAAGGCCGGCGACCGCATCCTGTTCGGCAAGTGGTCGGGCACCGAGGTCAAGGTGGACGGCGAGGAGCTGCTCATCATGAAGGAGAGCGACGTCATGGGCGTCATCGAAGGCTCCTCCGTGACCGCCAAGGCCGCCTGAACCAACCCCTTCCAGACATCAATCGGAGAACACACACATGGCTGCCAAGGACGTCAAGTTCGGCGCCTCCGCCCGCGAGCGCATGATCCGCGGCGTGGACATCCTGGCCGACGCGGTCAAGGTCACGCTGGGCCCCAAGGGCCGCAACGTGGTGATCGACAAGAGCTTCGGCGCGCCGCGCATCACCAAGGACGGCGTCACCGTCGCCAAGGAGATCGAGCTGGCCGACAAGTTCGAGAACATGG
>LNFM01002902.1_pt1 | contig 40331 bp, 35 predicted proteins | sample 596031 | NCBI WGS metagenome assembly LNFM01 (sample SAMN04254537, study PRJNA301005) | activated carbon metagenome | isolation source: dual media filters at the Ann Arbor, Michigan drinking water treatment plant | place: USA: Ann Arbor | reverse complement strand
TTCTGCCCAGAAAGTGACCCATGCGCGCCGGAATTGCCTCGCTTCTCATCGCTTATGTGCTCAGCCAGTTCTACCGGGCCTTTCTTGCCGTCCTGTCGCCCGTGCTGCAATCAGACCTTGGCGCAACAGCGGCTGACCTTGCCTCTGCCTCGGGGTGGTGGTTCCTGGCCTTTGCGGCGATCCAGCTTCCCATCGGTTCGGCATTGGACCGGTTCGGTCCGCGCCGCACGGCCGCAAGCCTGATGGCCGTCGGCACAGGTGGCGCTTTCCTCTTTGCTGCCGCCACCAGCGCCCTGCATCTGAAGATCGCGATGGCGCTTATCGGCATCGGCTGCGCACCGGTGCTGATGGCAAGCTACTTCATCTTTGCCCGCAGCTTTTCTCCGGCGGTGTTCGGCACGCTTGCCGGTGCCACCATCGGCTTTGGCGCTTTGGGCAACATCGCCTCGTCACTGCCGCTGTCGGCCGCAGTCGAGGCGTTTGGCTGGCGGCAGACCGTCACGGGCCTTGCCATCGTCACCGGGCTGACTGCCCTTGCGATTGCACTTCTGGTGCGCGACCCGGAACGCGCGCATTCCGAAACGCGGGGCTCGCTTCTTGATCTGCTGAAGATGCCGGCGATCTGGCCGATCTTGGCGATGATGACGGTCTGCTATACCCCGGTTGCCGGTCTGCGCGGGTTCTGGGTGGGGCCGTATTACACCGACATGCACGGCTTTGAACGCCTTGAGGTCGGCGAGGTCGGGCTTTGGATCGGCATAGCGATGGTAGTGGGCAACTTTGCCTACGGCCCGCTTGACCGCGTATTCAAGTCGCGCAAGTGGGTAATCTTTGTCGGCAATGCCCTGACCGTGCTTTGCCTCTTCGGGCTGTGGTGGTTTGCCGCCGCCCCGTCTGCGGTCGCAACCACGCTGCTCATCGCCGCCGGGTTCTTCGGCGCCAGCTTCCCGATGATGATTGCACATGGCCGCGCGTTCTTTCCGCCGCATCTGATGGGCCGCGGGGTCACCCTGCTGAACCTCTTTGGCATTGCACCAATCGGTCTGGCGCAGATCGCCACCGGGCGCATTTACGAAGCGACGCCAGAGGCTCCTTATCAGGCGGTATTCCTGTTCTTTGCGGTCACCACCGCAATCGGCCTTTTTGTCTATCTGTGGTCGCAAGACCGGACCGACTGAGCTACCCCCTTCCCCCCGACACTGCCTTAGGCTAACAGGCCCCGGGCTACAAGGTCGTCGTCGCGGGTGCCACGGGCAACGTGGGCCGCGAAATGCTGAACATCCTCGCCGAGCGCGAGTTCCCGGTCGATGAGATCGCAGCGCTTGCGTCGCGAAAATCGCTCGGCACCGAAGTCAGCTTTGGCGACAAGACTTTGAAGTGCAAGGATCTGGACACGTTCGATTTCACCGGCTGGGATATCGCGCTCTTTGCCATCGGGTCCGATGCAACCAAGATCTATGCCCCGAAGGCCGCCGCTGCGGGCTGCATCGTGATCGACAACTCGTCGCTCTACCGCTACGACGCCGACGTGCCCTTGATCGTGCCGGAAGTGAACGCGCATGCGATCATGGGTTATGCCAAGAAAAACATCATCGCGAACCCCAACTGCTCGACTGCGCAGATGGTGGTGGCTCTGAAGCCGCTGCACGACCGCGCCACGATCAAGCGCGTCGTCGTTTCCACCTATCAGTCCGTCTCGGGCGCCGGCAAGGAAGGCATGGACGAGCTTTGGGACCAGACCAAGGCTGTCTACAACCCCGTGCAGGAAGTGCCGCCCAAGAAGTTCTCCAAGCAGATCGCCTTCAACGTGATTCCGCATATCGACGTCTTCCTCGACTCTGGCGAGACCAAGGAAGAATGGAAGATGGTGGCAGAAACCAAAAAGATCCTCGACCCGAAGATCAAGGTCACCGCGACCTGTGTTCGCGTGCCGGTGTTCGTCGGCCATTCCGAATCGATCAACATCGAAACCGAGGAATTCCTCGACTGGCAGGAAGCACAGGACATTCTGCGCGAAGCGCCCGGCATCATGCTGGTCGACAAGCGCGAGCCTGGCGGCTACATCACCCCGATCGAATGTGTGGGTGAATTTGCCACCTATGTCAGCCGCGTCCGGCAGGACAGCACCATCGAGAACGGCCTCAACCTGTGGTGCGTGTCCGACAACCTGCGCAAGGGCGCTGCCCTGAACGCGGTGCAGATTGCAGAACTTCTCGGCTCGAAAGTCCTGAAAAAGGGCTGACCCCAGATACCCTGACGGTCGCGCGGGCGGCCGTCAGAACCGCTCGGCGCGCAAGACTTCGGTGTCGGTAATCGACACCACGCCGATGTGCCGTTCGACCACCGTGAAAGCGGCGTCCAGCAGGGTATCCAGCCGGTCGGGGCGAACGAGGCAGATCACCGCCACCATCCCGGCCCGCCCGACCTGCCCCTCGCGCGTCCAGCGTCCCGACCGACCCGATCCGCCAAGCACAGGCAGCACGGTGAACCCGGTTACGCCTGCCTTTTCCAAAGTCGCCGTCAGCCGGGTTTCCATCGGCGCCTCGATGATGATTTCCACGCGTTTGGCGGGGTGCGTCTGCATCGGTCAGCCTCCGAATGACTGGGCGACGGCGATATATGCCGGAATGCCAAGGGTCAGGTTGAATGGGAACGTCACGCCGAGGGACAGCGTCAGGTAAAGCGCGGGGTTTGCCTCGGGCAGGGCCACGCGCATTGCCGCCGGCACCGCGATGTAGGACGCCGAGGCCGAAAGCACCATCATCAGGGCGACGCCACCGGTCGACAGCCCAAGTCCAAGGCCGACTGCCAGACCCGCTGCCGCGCCGATGATCGGCATCAGGATGCCGAAGGCCAGCGCACCCGCCGTCAGCACGCCCCTCGCCGCCTTCAACCCGCGTCCCGCCACCAGTCCCATGTCCAGAAGGAACAGGCACAGGATGCCTTGGAACGGCGCCACGATGAAGGCGTCGATCCGCTCCATCCCCTTGGCGCCGGTGATCAGGCCGATGACGAACGACCCGACCAGAAGCACGATCGACCCGTTCAGCAATATCTCGCGCCAGAGATCGGCATCCATCTTGGCCGCCTGCCCCGACCGCGCCACCAACCACAGCGCAGACACGATAGCGGGCGCTTCCATCGCCGCCGCGACGGCAACCATGTAACCCTCGGACGCGATACCCGACGATTGCAGCACCGAAGTGGCCGTCACGAAGGTGACAATCGAAATGGAGCCGTAATGCGCCGCCACCGCTGCCGCATCGGTGGCCGAAAGCCGCGTCAGCACCTTCAAAAGCCCGAAGGCCACGAAGGGCAAACCGAACGACAGGACCACACCGCCAAGGATCGCCAGCCCAAGGCTGGCATCCAGCCCGTGATCGTTCACCGCAACGCCACCTTTGAAACCGATGGCGAACAGAAGGTAGATCGACATCGTTTTGGCCGCGGCCTCGGGGATCGTCAGTTCCGACCGTGCCAGTGATGCAGCCAGACCCAGCGCAAAGCACAGGATCATCGGGGTCAGCAAGTTGGCCGCCGCGAGGGAAAGAATGTCCTGCATCTAGACCGCCACAAAAGCGTTCTGCGCCGGATCGTAGCTTTCCAGCCCGCCCTCGCCGGTGTCGGTCCACAAACCGTGCAGGGTCAACCGCTCATCCTCCACCGCTTCCTTGACGAAGGGAAAGGTCAGCAGGTTCTCAAGGCTGATCAGGACCGCCTCCTTTTCCAGCGCCGGCAGGATGTTGCCCGCATCCAGATGCGCGACGCGGGTATATCCGGGGCGCAGGATGTCCATCCAGCGGCCAACGAATGATGACCTCGCCTCCAATTCCGGTGCCAGCCCTGAACACATGTCATGGCAACCCTTCACGCCGCCACAGTTGGAATGGCCAAGCACGACGATATGCGCCACGCCCAGCGATGTGACGGCATATTCAACCGCCGCCGAGGTGCCATGATATTCGCCGTCGGGGTTATAGGGCGGCACAAGGTTCGCAACGTTGCGGTGGATGAAGAACTCCCCCTCGTCAGCCCCGAAGATCGACGTCACATGCACCCGGCTGTCGCAGCAGGAAATCACCATTGCCCGCGGATGCTGGCCCGACGCCGCAAGCCTGCGATACCACGCCCGGTTTTCCTGATAAGTGGTCGCACGCCACCCCTGAAACCGCTGGATCAGATAGCCGGGCAAGGGACGGACGAACTGCATCAGGCGCTTCCTTCGGTCGGACTCTCGCTGTCTAGGCGGCATTTGGTGAAAATTCGAGAGGCAAATTTCGCTGACCGGCACAGCCGCCGCAACGAAATCTTCAGCATGGCGCGCAATGCTCGGCCTTGGGTGATGGGCACCGGTTGGGGTAACCAGATGAACAATATAACGGCTCTCAGGCCGCGAGAGGTCGTGCGACAAGACGCCGAGCCGATCGCTGCGATCTACCGAAATCTCGGCGCGCCGACCGCAGACCAGATGGTGACGCGGGCGCTTGGCGAGCTTGCGCTGACAATGGCGGGTATCGCGGCACAGGTGAAGGCGCACGAATTGGCCGATCTCGCGCGACAATTGACGCGCCTCAGGCGGATGGCCGAAAACCTCGGGCTGACCAGCCTCGGCTCGGTTGCCGAAGATGTGCGCGTCTGCCTGGAGCGGGCTGACAATACCGCCTTCGCTGCGGTCTGGGCGCGGCTGTTACGGGTTGCCGAACGGTCGCTGGCGCATGAGGAAGGTTTCGCCGACCTGTCGGTCTGACCCGCGCGGCAAAGGCGGCGGCATCTGCGCTCTGGACCTGACGGAACGGCGGGCCTAGAACCGTCGCAACCGCAGCAACCGCAGCAACCGCAGCAACCAAAGCGTGCCATGACCAAACCCGTCCGCAATCCGGCCTTCGCCGACCCCGCCGAGCCATCGCTACCGCTCCATGTCGTCCGCGCCGCCGATCTTGCCGGATTTCTGGATGGGGTCGGCGCAAGGTGGAGGGGCTGGCTGACAGGGTCCGGTTTCGAGGCGGGCTTGGGTGAAGTCCGGCTCTTGCCCGACGCGGAGAGTTCGGTGGCCGGAGCGGTCGTCGGGCTGGGAACCGACGTGGCACGTCGGCGTCAGCGTTTCGGGCTGTCAAAAGCCGTGGCGCTGTTGCCCGCCGGCAATTGGGCGCTGCAAGGCTCGCTGGACCATGCCGAACGCACCGAGGCCGCACTTGGCTGGCTGCTGGCGGGCTACCGCTTCGACCGTTATCGTCCCGGACGCAAACCTCTGGCGCCACCCCGGCTCGTCTGTCCCGATGGGGTCGACGCGGCCCGCCTGACTGCAATGGCCGAGGGTGAGTTTCTGACCCGCGATCTGATCAACACCCCGGCCCTCGATCTCGGGCCGGCCGAGCTTGAGGCCGCCTTCCTCGCCTTGGCTGACGAATTTTCCTGCGCCACGAGCGTGGTGCGCGGCGATGACCTGCTCGCGCAGAACTTTCCCATGATCCATGCCGTCGGCCGCGCTTCGCCGCGTGCGCCGCGCCTGCTGGAAATGCGCTGGGGAACCACCGGCCCGCGCCTGACGCTCGTGGGCAAGGGCGTGTGTTTCGACACTGGCGGGCTGAACATCAAACCTTCGTCCGGCATGAGCCTGATGAAGAAGGACATGGGCGGCGCTGCCACCGTGCTTGGCCTCGCCCGGATGATCATGGCGCTGAACCTGCCGCTGCGCCTGCGCGTGCTGATCCCCGCCGTCGAGAATGTGATCGCCGGTAATGCCCAGCGCCCGAAGGACATCCTGACCAGCCGCAAGGGCCTTACCGTCGAGGTGAACGACACCGACGCCGAGGGCCGCCTTGTGCTGGCCGACGCGCTTGCCTACGCCTGCGAGGAAGAGGTCGATGTCGTGGTCTCGATGGCCACGCTGACCGGTGCGGCGCGGGTGGCCGTCGGCCCGGACCTCGCGCCCTATTACTGCGATGACAAGGCGATGGTCACGGCGCTCGAAACCGCCGCCGAGGCCGGCTTCGACCCGGTCTGGCGGATGCCGTTCCATGATGCCTACGAAACTGTCATCGAACCCGGCATCGCCGATCTCGACAACGCGCCGGGCTTTGGCTTTGCAGGGTCGGTGACCGCCGCCCTGTTCCTGCGCCGCTTCGTGACGACCCGGCACTACCTGCATTTCGACATCTACGGCCACACCCCGACCGACCAACCCGCCCGTCCGAAAGGTGGTGCCGGTCAGGGCGCGCGCGCCGTGCTGGGCGCCTTGCCGGACATGCTGGGGTTTTGATCCACCGCCGGAACCGGAGGGTTTCACACCCTCCGAACCTCCCGTGGGATATTTCCGAAAGGTAAAACTGCCATGACGCGCAAGGAAAACTGAAGTGGACCGCCGCCTGACCCCTTTTTCCGGGCGTATCGCGCTGATGTCGATGCGCGACCGGATCGACGCAGACCTGACGGCGGGCGAGGCTGGGCAGGTGACGGTTCCGCTGGCCGACCTGCTGGCAGCGCCGGGTGGGGCGCGTGACCGCCAGGTACTGCTGGGCGAGGCGGCCACCGTGATCGATCGCGACCGCGGGCATGCTTTCGTGCAGATGGCCAAGGACGGCTATTGCGGCTGGTTGGAGGAGAGCGCGGTAAAGGTGCCGCCGACAACCGCACCGACACATTGGGTAAGCGCCCCCGCGACCCATCTTTACCCCGAGCCGAAGGTTCAGGCGCGCGAGCGCATGGCGCTGAGTCTCGGGGCAAGGGTGCAGGTGGCGGCGGTGAGCGGCGCTTGGGCGGAAACGCCGCTTGGCTTCGTGCCGGCGGGCCATATCCGCCCGCTTGGCATCTGGGCCGACGATCCGGTCGCAGTTGCGGAAACCCTGATTGCCTCGCCCTATCTTTGGGGCGGCAATTCTCGGGCGGGGCTGGATTGTTCCGGCCTCGTTCAACTGTCGCTGCACGCCGCCGGCCTCGCCTGCCCCGGCGACAGCGACCTGCAACAATCCCTTGGCGACGCCATCGGCGACGGGGAGGTTCTGCGACGCGGCGACCTGCTGTTCTGGAAGGGCCATGTCGCCCTTGCAACCGCAGCCGACCGGCTGATCCATGCCAACGGCCACAGCATGTCGGTGGTGATCGAGGATACCGCAGTGGCAATCGCCCGCATCGCCGCGCAAGGTGGCGGGCCGGTCGTCGCCCGACGACGGCTTCCTTCGCAAGCCTAGTCGACGGCGCGGATCAGCTTGCGCTCCAGAACACGCAGCACCAGGGCCAGATCGTGACCGCGGCGCAGGACATGGCCGTTCATCCCGACCACCGCGTAGAGACCCTGCTTGCCCCGCAGGCTCGGCCGTTTCTCGATACGGTAAAGCGGGTTTTCCGCTGTCCGGCGAAACACCGAGAACACCGCTACATCCCGCATGGAAGAGATCCCGTAATCCCGCCATTCGCCTGCGGCGACCATCTGCCCATAAAGCCGGAGGATCACCCCAAGCTCCTTGCGGTCAAAGCTGACGTCTTCGTAAAGGCGCTGGCTGGCGGGAAACGGGGTCGGAGCTTCCATGTTCATCGCGAAAGTCTACGCCCTTCCGGTTCCAAATCAAGCGCTACGGAAACCCCGGCGCGGCGCGGAAGGTTCCGGTCTCAAGCCCGCGCCAATTCGTCTGAACGGTGTTCAGTCGCTTGCGCGTGGCGGGATGGTCAGCGTCCAGCACACCTGCCCGCACCAGAAGGGCCGCAATTGCAGCCTCGGCCGCCCGGGTTCCGCCATCGACAACCTTCAGCGCGATGCCCAAGCCCTGTTCGGGAAGGATTGCCACGAAAACCGCTTCGGCGCCGGTCTTCAAGGCAACCTTGCCCCCCATCGCCCGCATCAGTTCGGTGCAGGCCCGGCCTTCGCCGGCGACGTTTTCGGGGTAGCTCGCCATCGCGCGGGCCAACCGGTGCATCGCGCGTTCCCGCGCATCGCCGTTGTCGCGTGCCGTGGCGAACCGCGCCATCGCGCGTGCAAGTCCGGTCAGCGTCACCGCGAAGTTCGGCGCCGAGCAGCCATCGATACCGTATCCGGCGACCGTCTCGCCGGTCACCTCTTCGGTCGCGTCGCGGATCGCGCGTTGCAGCGGATGGTCGACTTCCACATACTCCGGCCCCGCCTTGAGGTGCCGCGTCACGGTCAGGAACCCGCAATGCTTGCCCGAGCAGTTGTTGTGCAGCTGGCAGGGGCTTTCGTCGGACTTGATCAGACGGTTGCGCTCGTCCCGGTCATAGGGCTCATGCGAGCCGCAGCGCAGGTCAGGCTCGCCCAGACCGATCCCGGCCAGCCAGTCACCCGCCATCTTCACATGCCGCGCCTCGCCCTGATGACTGGCGCAGGCAAAGGCCAGCTGCGCGTCGGTCAGCCCCACCGCATCGGCGGCGCCGGTCTCGATCAGCGGCAGCGCCTGGATCATCTTGCACGACGAGCGGGGAAAGATCACCGCGTCGGGGTTGCCCCAAGCCTCGGCCACGCCCTTGGCATCACAGATCACCACATGGCCGCGATGGCTGCTTTCCAGAAGCCCTCCGCGCCAGAGATCAGCCAGGGGATGCGGGTCGGTCATCGTCTCACTCCGTCACAGATGCGCGATTTTATGCGCAGAGGGCTTTCAAGAATTGGCGTTCTTGGGTTAAGGGTGGGATATCGGGTTGATATGCTCCGCGCCACAGCAAAAAGCTGGCTCATCGGCTTGGCGGAGCAGAGGCATAAGACAGCTTGGAGGCTGCGTCAGACATGACTTCGCTTTTTGGTCGCGCCCTTGGGGTTGCAGCATTTTCCGTGATGGCCAGCGCATCCTTTGCGCAGGAATCCACCAACCGCGTCGCCACCATGACGGACTGGAACGTCTTTACCGAGGAGAGCCCGAAGGAATGCTGGGGCGTCTCGAAACCGAAGGAAACCGTCAACAGCCGTGATGGTCAGCCGGTATCGGTGCGTCGCGGCGACATCCTTCTGTTCGTGACGTTCCGTCCCGGCAAAGCGGGCGAAATTTCCTTCACCGGTGGTTATCCATTTGCCGGCGGCTCGACCGTCGACGTCGCGATCGACGGCAATTCCTACCAGTTGTTCACCGACGGCGAGTGGGCCTGGCCGGGCAGTGCCGAAGATGACGGCGCCCTTCTGGCCGCGATGAAGCAGGGCACCACCGCCGTGATGACCGCGCGTTCGGGCAAAGGCACGCAGACGGTCGACACCTTCAGCCTGCGCGGCTTCACCGCCGCGATGATCGACGCTGAACAGCGCTGCAAGTAAGCTGGCCGTGAATAACTCAAGGCGCCCCCTCGCGGGGCGCTTTTGTTTTTGCGGCCGATCCCCTATATCCCGCTTGAATCGCCACAGATCGCCTGTCGCAAGGCCCCAACGAAAGATCTGACCCATGACCGCCCCGATCACGCAAGACGTGCTGACCCTGCCGCGCAAACTGCCGCCGACAGACAAGACCAACATCGTCGGCCTGACCCGCGATGCCCTGCGCGAGGCGCTGATCGCCGCCGGAACACCGGAAAAGCAGGCAAAGATGCGGCTCGGCCAGTTGTGGCAGTGGGTCTACCATTGGGGTGTCCGCGATTTCGCGGCGATGACCAACCTTGCGAAAGACTACCGCGCGCTCCTGGCGGCCAATTTCACCATCGACCTGCCCGAGGTCGTCACCCGCCAGATATCCGAGGATGGCACCCGCAAGTACCTTGTCCGCATTGCTGGCGGGCATGAGGTCGAGGTGGTCTATATTCCCGAAACTGATCGCGGCACCTTGTGCATTTCCTCGCAGGTCGGCTGCACGCTGACCTGTTCCTTCTGCCATACCGGCACGCAAAAACTGGTGCGCAATCTGACCGCAGGTGAAATCGTCGGCCAGGTCATGCTGGCGCGCGATGACCTTGGCGAATGGCCGGTGCAGGGCGCGCCCAAGGATGAAACGCGGCTCATTTCCAACATCGTGCTGATGGGCATGGGCGAACCGCTCTACAACTTCGAAAACGTCCGCGACGCGATGAAAGTCGTGATGGACAACGAAGGCATCGCGCTTGGCCGCCGCCGGATCACGCTGTCCACCTCGGGCGTCGTCCCGGAAATCGCCCGCACCGCAACCGAGATCGGCTGCCTCCTGGCGGTGTCGTTCCACGCCACTACAGACGAGGTTCGCGACAAGCTGGTGCCGATCAACAAACGCTGGAACATCGCTACCTTGCTTGACGCGCTTAAAGCCTATCCCGGCCTGTCCAACTCTGAGCGCATCACCTTCGAATATGTCATGCTCGAAGGCGTCAATGACACCAAGGAAGATGCCTACCGGCTGGTCGAACTCTTGAAGGGTATCCCTGCCAAGGTGAACCTGATCCCGTTCAACGAATGGCCCGGCGCGCCTTACAAACGGTCGTCCGGCAACCGTATTCATGCCTTTGCCGACATCATCTACAAGGCCGGCTACGCCTCCCCGATCCGTACACCTCGGGGCGAAGACATCATGGCCGCCTGTGGTCAGCTGAAGTCGGCCACCGAACGCGCGCGCAAATCAAAGGCCGTGATCGCAGCTGAAACCGGCCTCTGAAGCCGGCATTCGGAACATATGCCGGAACCCGATGTTGGGCGCCCATACCCAACGCAGGAGCCGACACCATGACCTTGAAGCCCATCGCCCTGACCGCAGCGCTGCTGTTGGTCGCAGCACCGCTTACCGCTCAGACCGACGTGACCCCGCCTTCGGCCGAGGAAATGCAGGCCGCGATGACCACGCCTCAGGCCTTTGCCGAACGCGCCGCGTCGTCAAACCTGTTCGAAATCGAGTCAAGCCAGCTCGCGCTTGAACGGGCACGCTCCGAAGAAGTGCGCGCCTTTGCCGAAAAGATGATCGCCGAACACACCGCCGCCGGCGAACAGATGCGGGCCGCAGCCACCGAGGAAGGCCTTACCCCGGTCGAGACGCTGATGCCCGATCATCTTGCCCAGCTCAACAACCTCACCACCTCGGACCCGGCCGATTTCGATGCGGCCTATGTCGGCGCGCAACTGGCCGCCCACACCGAAGCCGTGCAGTTGTTCCAAGGTTATTCGACCCAAGGCCCAGGGGGCGCGCTGCGGACCTTTGCCACCGAAACCCTGCCAAAGCTTGAAGAGCATCTGACCGAAGTGGAGCCACTCGCAGAAGTCTGACAAGGGTGGCGCGTGGGGCAGGACGGGGACGCGTCCTCCCCGGACTGCCGTCACGGCTTCACTTCGGCCCCAACCATTTCGGCCCCGCCCGTTTCAGGCGGCACATCCTCTGGCGGCACCACGCTCGCGGGTGGAAAAAGCAACCTGAACATCAACGGGTTCGCCAGGATCGAAATCAATGCGCCGGCCACCACAAGGTCGCGCGCCTCGGTCGGCACGACACCCAGCTTGACCCCCATCACAATCAGGATGAACGAGAACTCGCCGATCTGTGCCAAGGCCGCCGCGATCGTGAGGCCGGTCTCCCGGTCGTATCCGAACGCATGCACGATGCCATAAGCGGCGGCACTTTTCACGCCGAGGATGATCAGCACCGTCACCATCACCGAGAACGGCTGTTCCCAAAGCACGGCCGGGTTGAACAGCATGCCAACCGACACGAAGAACAGCACCGCGAAGGCGTCGCGAAACGGCAGCGTATCCTTCAGCGCCTGCGCCGAAAGCGTCGATCCGGCCATCACCATACCGGCGAAAAAGGCACCCAGCGCCAGCGACACCCCGAATACTGCCGCCGCCCCTGCCGCGACCCCAAGCCCAATCGCCAGCACCGCCAGGCGGAACAGCTCGCGCTGGCCGGTGTTGGCCGCAAATTCCAGCGCCCAGGGAATGATCCGCCGGCCGACCACCAGCATGATCGCCACAAAGGCCGAAACCTTGACGAAGGTCACCAGCATCGTCGCGCCCACCGTCCCGAGGCCCAGTCGCGCGACCTCGGCGGTTTCCGCGTCAAGCGGCTGCGCTTGTCCGCCAAGCAAGCCCGCCAACGGCGGAATCATCACCAGCGCCAGCACCATCACCAAGTCCTCGACGATCAGCCAGCCCACCGCAATACGGCCCCTTTCGGTGTCGATCAGCTCACGTTCCTGCAGGGCGCGCAGCAACACCACGGTAGACGCCACCGAAAGCGCCAGGCCGAACACCAGCCCGCCACCAACGCCCCACCCCAGCAGCCACCCCAGCAAAGCCCCCGCCGCCGTCGCCACGCCGATCTGCACAAGCGCCCCCGGCACCGCGATCCGCTTTACCGACATCAGGTCACGCACCGAAAAGTGCAGCCCCACGCCGAACATCAGGAGGATAACCCCCATCTCGGCCAGTTGCGCCGCAATGTCCTGATTGGCCACATAGCCCGGCGTGAACGGCCCGATGATGACCCCGGCCGCAAGATAGCCGGCAATCAGCGGCAGCCGCAGCCGATGCGCAATCAGTCCCAGAAGAAACGCAATCGCAAGGCCGACGGCCATGGTCGTGATAAGGGGCATATCGTGGGGCACGTCACCTCGAAACCGGTTTGGATTGTGGGTTCAAGCCAACAGTAGGTATACACACGACCTTCCGGGTCAACCTGCGGCAAGGCATTGGGCGGTCACGATTTCCTGCGAATTCGGTGGCAATGTTACAGGTTTGCCGGACTGCCGTCTGTTGACCTTTGCGCTGGCCCTGATAGCCACGTCGCATGGCCCATCCGCAGCTGTCCAACCGCCACGCGCGCCACCTCTTTTTGGACCGCCACGCGCTTGCCGAAGCCCCGGTCGGCGCAGCCTCCGGGCCGGCCCTGCATGACCTGATCAGCCGCATCGGCTTTGTTCAGGTCGACAGCATCAACACGGTCGCTCGCGCGCATGACATGATCCTTTTCGCCCGGCGCCAAACCTACCGGCCGGAAGGCTTGAAGCGGCTTCTTGAACGTGACCGAAGCCTTTGGGAACATTGGACCCACGACGCCTCGATCCTGCCCGTGGGCCTGCACGGTATCTGGCAGCATCGGTTTCAGCGCGATGCCGAACGGCTGCACAAGAACTGGCGCAAGTTCTTCCGCGAGGGCTATGAGGCGCAGTTCGACACCATCCTGAACCGGATCGCCCGTGATGGTCCGGTCGGCACCGCCGACGTTGGCGAGGGCGAGCTGCGCGGCAAGGGCGGCTGGTGGGACTGGCACCCTTCGAAAACCGCGCTGGAGTGGTTGTGGCGCACCGGAAAGATCGCCATCACCCGGCGTGACAGCTTTCGCAAGATCTACGACCTCACCGACCGCGTGATCCCTGCCGCCCACCGCACTCCGGTTCCCGCCGACATCGTGGTGGATTGGGCCTGCAACAGCGCGCTCGACCGGCTGGGCTTTGCCACCCCCGGCGAGCTTTCCGCCTATTGGAACGCGATCTCGCCCGCCGACGCGAAGGATTGGACGCGCGCCGCCCTTGCCTCCGGTGAGATCATCGAGGTCGATGTCGAAGGCGCCACCGGTCAATTTCGCCGCGCCGTCATCCGCCCCGAAACCCTTACCGCAACCCCACCCGAGCCGACCCCACGCCTGCGCATCCTGTCGCCCTTTGACCCTGCGCTGCGCGACCGCGACCGCGCCGAACACCTGTTCGGCTTCCGCTACCGGATCGAGGTCTTCGTGCCTGAACCGAAGCGCATCTACGGCTACTACGTCTTTCCGATCCTTGAGGGAGACCGCCTGATCGCACGCATCGACGCCAAGGCGCACCGCGACCAGTCAGTCTTGCGCGTGCGCGGCCTCTGGCCCGAACCCGGCATCAAGCTTGGCAGCGGCCGCCGCGCCCGGCTTGCGGCAGAACTCGACCGGCTGGCCCGCTTTGCCGGTTGCGATCGGGTGGACCACATGACCGGCTGGGAACGAGAGCCCATTTTGGGCGCGCATCCTTAGCTCAGCAGGGCGGTTCCCACGCGTCGATCACGCCCATCGCCTCTTCCGCCGTCTCGACCATCACGAAAAGTTCCAGATCCTCGGGGCTGATGACGCCCGCCTCGGCCAGATGGCCCCAGTTGATCACCGTCTCCCACCACTCCCGGCCGAACAGCAGGAAGGGGATCGCCTTCATGCGTTTGGTCTGAATCAGGGTCAGGCTTTCGAACATTTCGTCCAGTGTGCCGAAACCTCCCGGAAAGATGCACACCGCCTTCGCCCGCATCAGAAAATGCATCTTCCGGATCGCGAAGTAGTGGAAGTTGAACGAAAGGTCCGGCGTCACATAGGCGTTGGGCGCCTGTTCGTGCGGCAACACGATGTTAAGCCCGATCGACTGCCCGCCGGCATCGTCGGCGCCGCGGTTCCCCGCCTCCATCACCCCCGGCCCGCCGCCGGTGACGATGACGTTCTCGCGCCCGTAGCTCTCCAGGCTCCGCTCCGTCATCAGCCGCGCAAACCGCCGCGCCTCCTCGTAATAGCGCGACAGCGACGCCAGCATCGGTGTGCGCGCATGGTCGCGGTCGTCAGGCGCGGGGATGCGCGCGCCACCAAAAAGAACGATGGTCGATTCAATCCCCCGCTCGTCCATGATCAGCTGCGGCTTTAACAACTCCAACTGCAACCGCACCGGCCGCAACTCCTCGCGCGTCATGAAATCCCGGTCCGCGAAGGCCAGCCGATAGGCCGGAGCACGGGTCTGCGGCGTATCGGGAATCCGGTTGGTCGCGGCGATATCCTCGGTGGAATCGCGGAACGGGTGGGCTCGGGGTTCGTCTTTCATCGGCAAGCACTCGGATTGCGTGGGTGTCGGTTCAGCCTTATAGGGTCGGGGCCGTCGTGACCAATCGAAAAGGGTTTCCCATGTCCAACGCTGCCCTCGAGACCGCCATCGAAACCGCATGGGAGGCGCGCGACAGCATCACTCCCGCCACCAAAGGCGAGGTCCGCGACGCGATCGAGGCGACCCTGACTGCGCTCGACAGCGGCACGCTGCGGGTGGCCGAAAAGCGCGGCCAGGACTGGCATGTGAACCAATGGGCCAAGAAGGCGGTGCTCCTGTCGTTCCGCCTGACCGACATGTACGAAATCCCCGGCTCCAACGGCGGGTCGAACTGGTGGGACAAGGTGCCGTCCAAGTGGCAGGGCTGGACCGAGGCCGACTGGCGCGCTGCAGGCTTCCGCGCCGTTCCCGGCTCCATCGTGCGCCGCTCGGCCTATATCGCCAAGGGCGTCGTGCTGATGCCGTCCTTCGTCAATATCGGCGCCTATGTTGGTGAAGGTTCGATGGTCGATGGCTGGGCCACCGTCGGCTCCTGCGCGCAGATCGGCCGCAACGTCCACCTCTCGGGCGGCGTCGGCATCGGCGGCGTGCTTGAACCGATGCAGGCCGGACCAACCATCATCGAGGACGATTGCTTCATCGGCGCCCGGTCCGAGGTGGTCGAGGGTTGCATCATCCGTGAGGGCTCGGTCCTTGGCATGGGCGTGTTCATCGGCAAGTCCACCAAGATCGTCGACCGCGAAACCGGCGAAGTGATGTACGGCGAGGTTCCGGCAGGCTCGGTCGTCGTTGCCGGTTCGATGCCGTCGAAGGGCGGGATCAACCTTTATTGCGCCGTGATCGTGAAGAAGGTCGATGCCCAGACCCGATCAAAGACCAGCATCAACGAGCTGCTTCGCGACTGACCCGCGCTTCGGCACCAGAAGGGCGACAACATCCGCCCGCGCTTCAGACCGGGCAATCGGGCCATAGCCCGACCTTGCATCCTGCCGCAGCGCGGGGAACAGGCTGAACAACTCCTCCCGCACCTCCGGGTCGTGGCCAGCCAGCGTGGCCGGCCCGGGGTGGTAGCTTTCGCTCCACAAACCCTCGGCGCGGATGATCTGGTGACGATCAAACAGCAGGTGGTGATAGGTCACCGGCCTGCCGGAATGGTCCTGCGCCAGCCGCCCCGCCCGCACCAGATGCAGCGCCTTGACCAGAACCTCCGCCTCGCCGCAGTAAAGCTCGGCCTGCCAGCCGGTCAGGCAGATCCGGTGCTGTGGCGATACCGCCAGCGCGCCGTGCCCACCCAGCGCCCCGGCGGGTATTTGCACCGCAGCCAAAGCGCCGGCCGAGGCGACCTGCCGCTCACCGTGCCACCGCACCGGCTGCCACCCGTCGTCCAGCGTCCGCACCAGATCGCCGACCTGCACCGCCTCGATCGGGATCAGCCCGCGTGCCGTCTCGATGAGAGTGCCGGCGACAAAACACGGCACCACATCTGCCACCACATCGCCGCTGACAAAGCCGACGTCGGTAACCCCATTCTCATTGGCAACCTCATAGGAAAAGCTGGCCTCGCCCGGCGCGTCACTGCTGTCGGCGACAAGGGTGATCGTGCCGTCCGCGTTCACGATGACATCAAGGCCCGACGGCAGGGTCACGATGCTTCCCGCAGTCACCGCCACGCCATTGATCTTTGTGATCATCAGCGTCCCGCCGCCGGCATTCTGGTCATTGGCCAGAAGATCGACGGTCGTCGCCCCATTCTGGGTCACCAAAAAGGCGTCATCGCTCGCGACCACTTCGGTCTGTATCGAGTCGCTGGCGATCAGAAGGTTGCTGTCGTAGCTGGCGTCACCGCCATCAGCGATACCGATCTTGATGGTGTTGATCTCGCCGGCAGTCACATTTGCCTTCAATGTCAGGGTGACGGTGAAGCCATCCATCTCGGTGTTGTACTGGCCGCTGGCGTTGTCGATATAAAGGTCGCCATTCACCCTCGGATTGATGTTGTTGATCGAGATGTCGCCATCGCCAACGGTCAGCGTCGCCTTCTCGCCGTTGACCCAGATCCCCACCGCATCGTTGAAGCCAGAGCCAGCGTATTCGAGGTATTCTTCCGAAGAAAAGGTGACCTGCATCGTCAGCACCGAACCTTCGGGAATGAAACTCGCCTCGAAGATTGCCCCGTCGAACGTCGCGCTACCGGCCAGCGCATCAAGCTGCGCGTCGCCATCAACGCCCGCCGTGTCACCCGAAAGCGATGAAGTCTGGTTTGCCGCGCCCGTGGTGTTCGTGAAACCTGCCGCCTTTCCCGTGGAAAGGATCACCCCTGTATCCGCTGGTGTGACATCCGGCGCTACCTTGTCGCCGTCGGTATAGATGCCAGCAGACGCAGGGTCGCCGGTGTAGGTCGCGCTGACGATCTTGATCGACGGGCCGAACATGGTTTCAGCCAATGTCATCGCATCGACGCCGGTGCTTACCGGCAATTCTACAGCGTCAACCATGGCGAACCTCTCAAGAACCGTTCGGCAAGGCTTGGCGCATCTGGGTTGTCAATTTCCTAATCCGGCAGGAAAAGCGGCTGGCATTTTAACGATGCAGCCCGTCGCACACCCGCGCCCTCGTCCCCACGGCGGCATTGACAAACGGCCAAGGCCCGGCCACCCATGCAGGCCCCGGACCGAGGAGAACAGCGTCATGGCAAAGCCAGCGAACGACGGCAGCGGCGCCGAGGATGAACCGACCGGCACGACCCGCCCGAAACGCCCGCAACAGGTGTACACGCTTGTGGTCGAGGTTGGCCGCAAGGCGGGCGACGGCTTGCCCGACAAGGCCACCGGCGCGGGCCTCGTGATCTATGCCTCCGGCGTCGACGAGGCCGAGGCCGTGCGCGAAACCGTGGCGATCCTCAAGGAAGCCGATCTCGCGCCGCTGGATGTCGCCGGCCACGGCACGCTCGACGAACGCCTGAAAGCCGGCGACGAGGTAGGCGAGGAAGAACGTGTCCTTATGCAACGCGCGCTTGATGAAAACTCGGTCATCGTGGCCGAGATGACGCCCTTCTACGACTGAAAGACCCGCCATGACCGACCCCGCCCTTTTGACCGCCCGGCTGATCCGCTGCCCCTCCGTCACCCCATCCGAAGGCGGTGCGATCGATCTTCTGCACCACCTGCTGGCGGACGCAGGCTTTACCTGCCAGCGCGTCGACCGGAACGGCATCGCCAATCTTTTTGCCCGCTGGGGCGCCAAGGGTGCCAATAAATCCTTCGGCTTCAATGGCCACACCGACGTTGTCCCGGTGGGCGATGCCGCCGCGTGGACGCATGACCCCTTCGGCGCTGAAATCGTCGAAGGCTGGATGTATGGCCGTGGCGCCACCGACATGAAGTCCGGCGTTGCCGCCTTTGCCGCCGCCGCCATCGACTTTGTCCGCGACACGCCCCCTGACGGCTCCGTGATCCTGACCATCACCGGCGACGAAGAAGGCGAAGGCAAGGACGGCACGCTCGCGCTTCTGGACTGGATGGCCAGCAACGGCGAGCGGATGACCCATTGCCTTGTCGGTGAACCCACCTGCCCCGACGAGATGGGCGAGATGATGAAGATCGGCCGCCGCGGCTCGATGACCGCCTTCATCACCGCAACCGGCGTGCAGGGCCATTCGGCCTATCCGCACCGCGCGAAGAACCCGCTGACCGCGATGGTCCGCCTGCTTGCCCGGCTGGAGGAAAAGCCGCTCGACGAAGGCACCGATCACTTCGACCCCTCCACTCTTGCCATCACCACCATCGACTGCGGCAATCCAGCGAACAACGTGATCCCCGCGCGCGGCACCGCAACCGTCAACATCCGCTTCAACGACCTGCATTCCGGCGCGTCGCTGTCAAACTGGCTGCGCGCCCAAGCCGATGCCGTGCAAGCCGAAACCGGGGTTGACTTTGCCCTGCGCATTTCGATTTCGGGCGAAAGCTTCCTGACCCCGCCGGGCACCTTTTCCACCCTCATCGCCAAGGCCGTGCAGGCCGAAACCGGGCGCACGCCGGTTGCCTCGACCTCCGGTGGCACGTCAGACGCGCGCTTTGTGAAAGACCACTGCCCGGTTGTCGAATTCGGCCTTGTCGGCAAGACCATGCATCAGGTCGATGAACGTGTGCCGGTCGAACAGATCCATCAGTTGAAAGCGATCTACGGCCGCATCCTGCGCGACTATTTCGCATGATCCACATCGTACCCACCCGTGACGTCGCCGCCTGTCGCGCGCTGCGCCGCACGGTTTTCACCGAAGAACAGGGCGTCAGCGAAGCAATCGAGGTCGACGACCTCGATGATCAGGCGATCCACCTTCTTGCTACCCACAACGACACCCCCGTTGGCAGCGCCCGCCTCCTTGTTCAGGGCAACATCGGCAAGGTCGGCCGCGTCTGCGTGCTGGCCGAGGCGCGCGGTAACGGCCTTGGCGCGGCCCTGATGCGGGCGGCAATCGCGGAGTTTCGCAAGATCCCCGACGTGACCAAGGTGAGGCTTGGCGCGCAGACCCACGCCCTCCAGTTCTACGAACGCCTCGGCTTCTCCGCCACCGGGCCGGAATACCTTGAGGCAGGCATCCCGCACCGCGACATGATCCTGACGCTCTGACAGCCCGCGAGGTGGTCTTTGCCCCTCGCCCGTGCTAATTCAGGCGCCATGAACCCATTGCCCACCAAAGACCAGATCCGCGCCTGGATCGCGGAAAATCCCGGCCTATCGGCCAAGCGCGACATCGCCAAGGCTTTCGGCATCAAGGGCGATGCCCGGATCGACCTGAAGCGCCTTCTGAAAGAGATGGAGGCTGAGGGAACGGTCGAAAAAACCGCCCGCCGTTTCCACGACAAAGGCAGCCTGCCTCCTGTCGCCGTGCTGATGGTCACAGCTCCCGACACGAACGGCGACCTCTTCGCCCGTCCGCTGGAAGACGGCGCCGATGACACCACCCGTATCCTTATCATCCCAAAGGCCGGCGACCCGCCTTTGGGCGAAGGCGACCGCATCCTTGCGCGCCTCGCCAAGGTGGACCTTGACGAGTACCAGTATGAGGCGCGCCTGATCCGCCGCATCGGATCTAACCCATTGAAACTGCTCGGTGTATTCCGCGCGAATACCGAAGGCGGCCGCATCGTCCCGATCGACAAGGGCGCCGACAAGGAATGGCGCGTTGCCCGCGACATGACCCTTTCCGCCCGCGACGGCGAGCTGGTCGAGGCGGAGGCCGTCGGCAACCGAAAGCTTGGCCTGCCGCAGGCCCGCATCGTGGCACGGCTGGGCGATCCCTCCGGTCCCCGCGCCGTCAGCCTGATCGCCATCCACCAGCACGGCATCCCCGACCAGTTCCCCGACGCGGTGATTGCCGAAGCCGATGCCGCAATGCCCGCCCCCGACGAGGGCCGCGAAAACCTGCGCGACATCCCCCTCGTCACCATCGACCCCATCGACGCCCGCGACCGCGACGACGCCGTCTATGCCGAACCCGACCGCGAACCCGGCAACCCCGGCGGCCACATCATCTGGGTCGCCATCGCCGACGTCGCCCATTACGTCACCCCCGGCTCGGCCTTGGATCGCGAGGCGCGCAAACGCGGCAACTCCACCTATTTCCCCGACCGCGTCGTGCCGATGCTGCCCGACGTGCTGTCGGGCGACCTTTGCTCGCTGCACGAACATGTCGACCGCGCCTGCCTTGCGGTGCGGATGCGGATCGACGCCACTGGCCACAAGATCAGCCACCGCTTCGTGCGTGGCATCATTCGCTCTGCCGGGTCACTGCATTACGCGCAAGTCCAGGCCGCCATCGACGGCAACCCCGACGATGTGACCGCCCCGCTCCTCGACCCGATCCTGCGCCCGCTTTACGCCGCCTACGACGCGCTCACCAAGGCCCGCGCCCTGCGCCAACCGCTCGACCTTGATCTGCCCGAACGCAAGATCGTGCTGGATGAGGATGGCAAGGTCACCTCTGTCGCCTTCCGCGACCGGCTGGACGCACACCGCCTGATCGAAGAATACATGATTGCGGCCAACGTCGCCGCCGCCGAGGAATTGATCCGCCTCAAACGCCCGCTCCTCTTCCGCGTCCACGAAGAACCCTCGATGCTGAAGCTTGATGCCCTGCGCGAAGTGGCCGAGGCATCCGGCTTCACCCTCGCCAAGGGTCAGGTCCTGAAAACTGCCCACCTCAACCGCCTTCTTGCCCAAGCCGAAGGCACCGAGTTCGACGAGTTGATGAATATCTCCACCCTGCGGTCGATGACGCAGGCCTATTACCACCCGGAAAACTTCGGCCATTTCGGCCTTGCCCTGCAGAACTACGCGCATTTCACCTCGCCAATCCGCCGCTACAGCGACCTGATCGTCCACCGCGCCCTGATCGCCGGGCACAAATGGGGCAAGGACGGCCTCTCTCAGTGGGATATCGAGAACCTCGACGAAACCGCAAAGCTGATCTCCGACGCCGAACGCCGCAGCATGGCAGCCGAGCGGGACACCACCGACCGCTACCTCGCCGCCTTCCTCGCCGACCGTGTCGGTGCCGAATTCACCGGCCGCATCTCCGGCGTCCAGCGTTTCGGCCTCTTCGTCAAACTGGATGAAACCGGCGCAGACGGCCTGATCCCGATCCGCTCGGTCGGGCGAGAGTTCTTCCACTATGACGAGGGCAGCCAGACCCTGATGGGTGCCGATACCGGCGTGATCATCGGCCTTGGCCAAAAGGTCACCGTGCGGCTGGCCGAAGCCACGCCTGTAACCGGCGGCATCACCCTCGACCTTCTGGAAATCGAGGGAAAACCGCTTGCCGCCAGCCCCCGCAAAGGTGGCCGCTACGCCCCCCGCAAACCCACCCAAGCCGCCGCGAAACGGCGCGGCGTGGTGCGCAAACGGCGATGATGCGGCTGGCAACGACCCTCTCTCTGCTCCTCGCGGTCGCCCTGCCGGCCACCGCCCAGACAATCCTGCCCGCCACCGCAACGGAGACCCCGCCGATGGGAACGCAGACCGGCCTTGATGCCTGGGTCCAGTCCTTCCGCCCCCGCGCCTTGGCCGCAGGCATCCCCGCCGCGACCTTCGATGCCACGATGCGCGGCGTTGCCTTCAACCCCAAGGTCATCGAACGCGACCGCAACCAGAACGAATTTACCAAGACGATCTGGGATTACCTCGACACCGCTGTCTCGGATGACCGCATCACACTTGGCCAAAAAGCGCTCGCCGCCAACCGCGAGCTTCTGGAACGGATCGAGGCAACCTACGGCGTCGAAAAGGAAATCGTCGCCGCCGTCTGGGGCCTTGAAAGCGCCTATGGCACCTTTCGCGGCGATCTGCCGGTGATCGGCTCGCTTGCCACCCTCGCCTACGATGGCCGCCGCGCTGCGTTTTTCGAGGCCGAGCTTATCGCCGCGCTCAGGATCATCGACGGTGGCCACGTCACCGATTTTCGCGGCAGCTGGGCCGGGGCCAGCGGCCATACCCAGTTCATGCCGACCTCTTGGGAAAACTTCGCCGTCGATTTCGATGGCGACGGCAAGCGCAACCTCTGGGGCGATGATCCCGCCGACGCGCTGGCGTCGACCGCCGCCTACCTGCGCCACTGGGGTTGGACCAAGGGTGCCGCCTGGGGCCTTGAGGTGCGTCTGCCTGAAGGCTTCGATTACGACCAGACCAGCGAAGCGATCAAGAAACCCGTCGCCGACTGGGCCGCACTGGGTGTGGTGCCCGCATCCGGCGGCGCGCTGCCCGATCATGGCCCCGCCTCGGTCCTGCTGCCCGGCGGGTCGCGCGGCGCGGCCTTCCTGATCTTTTCAAATTTTCAGGTGATCGAGAAATACAACACCGCCGACGCCTATGTCATCGGCATCGGCCACCTTGCCGACCGCCTCAAGGGCGGTGCCGCAATTGCGGCCACGTGGCCGCGTGAGTTGCGCGCACTGACCCTGATCGAGCGGCGCGAGCTGCAGGAACGTCTCGGCGCTGCCGGCTTTGATCCCGGCGGGGTAGACGGGCGCATGGGGCCAAAGACCATTGCCGCAGTCAAAGCCTTCCAAAAGGCGCGCGGGCTGGTGCCTGATGGCTATCCCAGCCTCGATATCCTTGACCGCCTGCGCTGACGCTATCAGGCCGGAGGGCAAGCCCCCGGCCTGTGCGAATTTGCATTCGAACCCCGCTTATTGCGCGTTCAGGATCGCTTTGACCTGACCGGCCGGATCATTGCCAGCACGCAGGTTGTCGGAAGACGAAAACAGCGACACGATCTGTGCATACTGCGAGGTGGTGATGCTGGAGAGGTCAGCGCCCGGAACCCAGGTCTGGATCTGCGACTGGATCGCCGAGGAAAGCGCCACCGGGGCGGTCTGGGCAACAGCGCCGGTAACCGAAGCGACGATCAGTGCCGAGGCGAGAAGAATGCTTTTCATGATTTCTATCCTTATGTTTCGTTTTGCTTTCCGCCTGTCTTGCGGCGGTGATGGAGAAATGCGCCTCACCGGGCAGTTTGTGAAATCACACTCGTCACACGCCGCCTCGCCCAGATGTGACGTGGCGTGCGGCAGCCGCTGCAATCCGCGTCCTATTGTTCGCTTTCGTTGGGAAATGGGCGTTTCAATCGCTCACGGCTCGCTTCCGGCAGGGCCTGTTTCGGGTGATTGAGACCAATCTGTGCGCCATCGCACAGATGGATTTTGAAACTTTTGCGTATATGCCCGATTTGCCCTTCGACACTGGCCAAAAAGGGTAGGCCGTGACAAAATGTTCTTTCTTTGTTCACCTCCCCTGAGTCGCATGTCCTTCGTCGAACTGTCCGCCCTGTCGAATTTCACCTTCCTCACCGGGGCATCCCACCCCGAGGAATTTGTGCTGCGCGCGGCCGAGATGGACATGCCCGCCATTGCCATCGCCGACGTCAACTCCGTCGCGGGCATCGTCCGCGCGCACACCAAGGCGCGCGAACTGGCCCGCGACGGCGGCCCCGTCGTCCGCCTGATCCCCGCCGCCCGCATCGTCCTCGACACCGGCGTTCACGTCACCGTCCTGCCGCGCGACCGCAGCGCTTGGGGGCGGCTTTGTCGGCTGATCTCGCTCGGCCGTCTTCGCGCAAAGAAGGGCACTTGCGACCTTAGCCTCGCCGACCTTCTCGAATGGGGCGAGGGGCTGGAGATGCTGCTGATCCCCCCCGACCAGCGCCTGACCCTCGCCACTGAGGCGCAGCAACCCACGCAAGCCTGGCACCCCGCCGCCAAGGCGTTGATCGCCCGCTTCCCCGGTCAGGTCAGCCTCGCCCTGCCGCCCCGCTACGACGGGCAGGACCGCACCCGCTTTGCCCGCCTCGAAACCCTCGCCGCCAGCCTGCGCATCCCAACCGTCGCCACCGCGATGCCCGCCATGCACCACGGGTCGCGCCGCCGCCTTGCCGATGTTCTCACCGCCATCCGTCTTGGCCGCCGCGTCGACATGCTCGGCCGTCACGCCCTGCCGAACGGCGAAGGCCGCCTGCGGTCGGAAGCCGAAATGCGCCGCCTTTACCGTGGCCACGAAGCAGCCCTTGCCCGCGCCGCCGAGGTTGCCGCCCGCGCCGCCTTCTCGCTCGACGAACTCCGCTACCAATACCCCGCCGAGAACGCCGATGGCGAAACCGCCGCCCAGCGCCTCGCCCGCCTTGCCGAAGCGGGCCTCGACTGGCGCTACCCGGACGGCGCACCAGATCGCGTCCGCGCCCAGATGGCCCACGAACTCGACCTGATCGCCAAGCTGAAATACGAACCCTACTTCCTCACCGTCCACGACATCGTCGCCTTCGCCAAGAAGCGCGGCATCCTCTGCCAAGGCCGTGGCTCCGCCGCCAATTCCATCGTCTGCTACGCACTCGGCGTCACCTCCGTCTCACCCGAGATCGGCACGATGGTCTTTGAACGCTTCGTCAGCGAGGCGCGCAACGAACCGCCTGACATCGACGTGGATTTCGAACATGAACGCCGCGAAGAGGTGATCCAGCACATCTACGACCGCTACGGCCGCCACCGCGCCGGGCTCTGCGCCACCGTGATCCACTACCGCGGCAAGCGCGCCGTGCGCGAGGTCGGCCGCGCGATGGGCCTCTCCGAAGACACGCTAGGTGCCATGTCCAGCCAGATCTGGGGCTGGGGCGGCCCCGGCGCGGTCACCGATACCCGGCTCAAGGAAATCGGCCTCAACCCGAACGACCGCCGCCTTCGCCAGACCATGGCGCTGATCGACGAAATTCAGGGCTTCCCCCGCCACCTCTCCCAGCACGTCGGCGGCTTCATCATCACCGAAGGCCGGCTCGACGAACTGGTCCCCATCGAAAACGCCACGATGGAAGACCGCACCGTCATCTGCTGGGACAAGGACGATATCGATACCCTCGGCATCCTCAAGGTCGACATCCTCGCCCTCGGCATGCTGACCTGCATCCGCAAGGCCTTCCAGCTTCTGGAAAAGCACCACCACCAGCGTTTCACCCTCGCCACCCTGCCGCCCGAAGATCCGGCCACCTACCAGATGCTCTGCCAGGCAGACAGCTTGGGCGTGTTTCAGGTCGAATCCCGCGCCCAGATGAATTTCCTGCCCCGGATGAAACCGCGCTCGTTCTACGACCTCGTGATCCAGGTCGCGATCATCCGCCCCGGCCCGATCCAGGGCGACATGGTCCACCCCTTCCTCCGCCGCCGCAACGGGCAGGAGCAGGTCTCCTTCCCCGACGACGCGCTTGGCCGCGTCCTTGGCAAGACCCTCGGCGTGCCGCTCTTTCAGGAACAGGCGATGCAGATCGCCATCATCGGCGCGGGCTTCACTCCGACCGAGGCTGACCGCCTGCGCCGCTCGCTCGCCACCTTCAAGAAACACGGCTCCGTCAGCGAATTTCACGACCGCTTCCTCGACGGCATGCGCGCCAACGGCCACGACGAAGATTTCGCCAAGCGCTGCTTTGCCCAGATCGAAGGCTTCGGCAGCTACGGCTTTCCCGAAAGCCACGCCGCCTCCTTCGCGCTCCTCGTCTACGCCAGCGCCTGGATCAAACGCCACCACCCCGGCATCTTCGCCTGCGCGCTTCTGAACGCCCAGCCGATGGGGTTTTACGCCCCCGCCCAGATCGTCCGCGACGCGCGCCAGCACGGCGTCATCGTGCTGCCACCCTGCATCCAGGCCAGCCAATGGGACAATGTGATGGAAGAAACCGGCACCCCCGGCGGCCCCCTCGCGCTCCGCCTTGGCTTTCGCCAGATCAAGGGCGTGGCCGAGGAAGAGGCGCTCTGGATCACCGCCGCCCGCGGCAACGGCTACCAGAAGGTCGAGGATGTCTGGCGCCGCGCCGGTGTCAGCGCGGCCACCATCACAAGGCTGGCCGAAGCCGACGCCTTCGCCAGCCTCGGCATCCCCCGGCGTCAGGCGCTCTGGGCCGCGCAAGCCCTCCAACCCACCCGCCCGCTTCCGCTCTTTGCCGGCGACATGGACGGCGAAGGCATCGTCGAACCCGCCGTCCAGTTCCGCGAGATGACGATGGGCGAAGCGGTGGTCGAAGACTACGTCGCCTTGCGCCTGACGCTCCGCGCCCACCCGATGGCGCTCCTGCGCCCCTGGCTGACCGAGGGCGATGCCACCCAAAAGCCGCCCCAACCTTCCGGCCAGCGCACGAAAGAGCATCCCGCGGCCACGCAAGCCCTTGATCCCGCAGTCTAGAACGCCCGGCCCGTGGCCAGACCAAGGGTGTGAAACCCCCACTTGCGAAAGCACCATCAAGCCCACCACACCCCGAAACCCGCCCACATCCTCGCCCCCTCCCTCGCCTTTCCCCCCACCACCCGCTAGGGTCGCCGCCATGCCAACCAAAGCCGCCCGCGCCCGCCGATGACCCCCACCCCCTTCCCCCTCGTCCGCGATCTCGTGCTCGTCGGCGGCGGTCACGCCCATGCGCTCGTTCTGCGCACGTGGGCGATGGACCCGCTTCCCGGCACCCGCCTTACCGTGATCAACCCGAACCCCGTCGCACCCTATACCGGCATGCTCCCCGGCCACATCGCCGGCCACTATGCCCGCACCGACCTGATGATCGACCTTGTCCGCCTCGCCCGCTTCGCCGGCGCACGGCTGATCCTCGACAGCGCCACCGGCATCGACCGCGACGCCAAGCTCATCCACCTCGCAGGCCGCCCGCCCCTGCCCTACGACGTGGCCTCGCTCGACGTCGGCATAACGACCGACCTGCCCGATCTGCCCGGAGCGGTCGAATACGCCATTCCTGCCAAACCCTTGGGCGATTACGCCGACCGCTGGCAGGCCTTCCTCGAGCGCCGCCTCGCCTTCCCCCGTGTCGTAATCCTTGGCGGGGGCATCGGCGGGATCGAACTGGCCATGGCCTCCGCCCACCGCCTACAAACCGAAGGCACGCGGGCCGAAGTCACCCTCGTCGACCGCAGCCCCGACCTTCTGCAAGGCCTTGCCTCCCGCGCCCGCCATTCCCTTCTCGGCGCTGCCGAAGCCTTCGGCATCCGCCTCGTCACCGGCACCACCGCGACCGAAGTCACCGCCACCAGCGTCACCCTCGCCACCGGCGAAACGCTCGGCTCCGACTTCACGATCAGTGTCACATCCGGCCGCCCGCACCCTTGGTTCGCGACCACCGGCCTTGCCCTGACCAACGGCTTCCTGACCATCAGCCCCACGCTGCAAACCTCCGACCCGGCCATCTTCGCCGCAGGCGACTGCGCCCATCTGCCCGACAATCCGCGCCCCAAGGCCGGCGTCTACGCCGTCCGCGCCGCCCCGATCCTGCAAGCAAACCTCCGCGCCGCCCTGACCGGCAAGGCCTTCAAGACCTTCCGCCCGCAGGCCGACTATCTGAAGCTCATTTCCACCGGCACCCGCTCCGCCGTCGCCGAACGCTCCGGCCTGTCGCTCTCCGGCCGCTGGCTCTGGCACCTGAAAGACCGGATCGACCGCAAGTTCATGGCCAAATTCGCCACCTATCCCGCAATGCCAACGCCGGCGATGCCCGCCGAGGCCACCCTTGGCCTTGCCGAGGCGATGGACGCGAAACCCCTTTGCGCCGGCTGCGGTGCCAAGGTCGGCGCGACCGCCCTCCACGCCGCCCTGGCCCCCCTGCCGCCACCAATCCACCCCGAAGTCCTCTCCGGCCCCGGCGACGATGCCGCTATCCTCACCACCCCGACCGGCGTTCAGGTGATGACCACCGACCACCTCCGCGCCTTCACCCTCGACGCCGCCCTGATGGCCCGGATCACCGCCACCCACGCGCTCGGCGACATCTGGGCGATGGGCGCCACGCCACAAGTCGCCCTCGCGCAAGTCACCCTCCCCCGCCTCGGCGCAGCCCTGCAAACCCGCATGCTCGCCGAAATCATGGCAGCCGCCGCCGAAACCCTCCGCGCCGCAGGCGCAGACATCGTCGGCGGCCACACCACCCAAGGTGCCGAGCTGACCATCGGCTTCACCCTCACCGGCACCGCCTCCCGCGCCATCACCCAGGCCGGCGCAAAGCCCGGCGACGCCCTGATCCTTACAAAACCGATCGGCTCCGGCACCATCCTCGCCGCCGAAATGGCCATGGCCGAAGCCCCCGGCCTCCTCCTCGGCGAAGCCGTCGCCACCTGCCTCGCCCTGATGCAGCGCCCCCTCGGCCCCGCCGCCCGCATCCTTGCGCCTCACGCCCATGCGATGACCGATGTCACCGGCTTCGGCCTCGCCGGACATCTCCTTGAAATACTTGACGCTTCCGACACCGCAGCCGCGATCAGCCTCGCCGCGATCCCCCTGATGCCCGGTGCCGAAATCCTCGCCACAGAAGGCCACGCCTCCAGCCTCGCCCCCGACAACCGCGCCGCCACCAACTGGCGCACGACCGCCCCCGACACGCCCCGCGCGCACCTCCTCCACGACCCGCAAACCGCCGGCGGCCTGCTCGCCGCCGTGCCGCCGGATCAGGCCGAAACGCTCCTCACGGCCCTCCTCGCAGCCGGCGAAACGGCCGCGATCATCGGCCACGTCGCCGCAGGCCCGGCCTATCTGACCGTCACCGACTGACTGCTTTCTCTCCGCAAAGGAATCTCCGCGCGCGGCGGCACGCCGCTCCGCTGGATCGCCGTCAGACCAGCCTGCGCACCGCTTCCGCCACCCGGTCTGCCAGCGCGGGCAACGCCGATGCCGAAAGATCCTCCGCCGCGACCTCGGAAAACGGCACCGCCATCCGGTCCCGGTGGCGCGTGTAGCGCGGGTCGTAATGCGCCGCCATCAACCCCTCGGCCAGTGCGGCAAACTCACCCGCCCCCGCCAAACCCTTCCAGCCCGCAATCACCTCCGCCGGATGCAGCGGCCGCAGCAATTCGACCGTCGCAGCCAGCCGCCCCGCATCCGCAGTCAGGTCCGCATAGGCCCGCGTCAGATACTCCGCCCGCGCCGCAACCGGCGCGGCTATCGCCACCCGTGGTGCGGCGACCATCGCCTTCCAGATTTCCGGCGGCAGCCGCCGCTCACCGACCTTTGAGCTTTCCGCCTCGATCACCACCGGCCGGGTCGGGTCCAGCCCGGCAATCGCCATCGCAAGGCCCGCCTCGAACGCTTTCTGGCTCGGCTGCGGCCCCAGCGCGCCGAACAAAGACCCGCGATGCCCGGCCACTCCCTCAAGGTCGATCACCTGCACGCCCCGCTCCGGCAAAAGCTTCAGGATATCCGTCTTGGCCGACCCGGTATTTCCGTCAAGCACCACGACCGGCGCGGGGAACGGCGTGTCATAGACCGCCTTGACCACCAGACCGCGCCACGCCTTGTAACCGCCCGCCAGCGTTTCCACCCGCCAACCGATCTGGCCAAGGATAGTCGCGAACGAGCCCGACCGCTGCCCGCCCCGCCAGCAATAGACCAAGGGCCGCCAGCCGCCCGGCCGGTCCGCCAACGCGCCTTCCAGATGGGCCGCCGCGTTGCGCGCCACCAAGGCCGCACCAAGTTTTCGTGCCGTGAACGGGCTGACCTGCTTGTAGATCGTGCCGACCCGCGCCCGCTCCTCGTCATCCAGCACCGGCAGCGAGATCGCCCCCGGCAGATGATCTTCGGCATATTCCGCAGGGGCGCGCACATCGATGATGTCATCGAAGCCATGCGCCGCCAGATCGGTCAGTGAGGTGAGGGTAATCGCCATCACGGGTTTCTTACCGAACCCGGCGGAAAGACGCCACCCTCGCGGCGGGGTCGGCGATACCCCACTCGCCAAACCCCGCCGATGCGCGCATCCTTCGCCAATGCTCCGCGTCATCGCCCTTCTCTGCCTTGCATTTCCGGCCGCCGCGGCCGAACCGTCGCGTCTGGCCGCGGCAGCGCGCGACCAGATCGGCGTGACCACGATCTACGACCCGTCCTATGTCCGCCTCGCCTTTCCCGGCGGCGACCTGCCGCGCGAACGTGGCGTTTGCACCGATGTCGTGATCCGCGCCCTGCGCGATGCCTGGGGCGTCGATCTGCAACTGGCGATGAACCGCGACATGCAGGCCGCCTTCACCGACTATCCGCCGCTCTGGGGCCTTGCGCGGCCCGATCGCAACATCGATCACCGCCGCGTCCCGAACCTTGCCACGCTGTTCACCCGCCTCGGCACCGCGCTTCCCCTGACGGATGAACCGGCCCCCTATCTTCCCGGCGACATCGTGACCTGGACGCTTCCAGGCAACCTTGCCCACATGGGCATCGTGTCGAACCGCCTGACGTCCGACGGCACGCCCCTCATCCTGCACAACATCGGCGCAGGCGCGCAGGAGGAAGACATCCTCTTTGCCTATCCGATGACGGGCCATTACCGCATTGGCAGTGACGCCGTCACCCGCCTGCGCAATCTGTCCCGCTGATCTTCGCGGCGCGGGCAGCGGCGCCAACTTTCTTATCTAGAACCCTGCCTCCAGCCGCCCGACCAGCGCCGCAAGCATCGCCTCGCAGCGCGCCAGTTGTTCCACCGCCACGAACTCGTCCGGCTTGTGGCCCTGCGCCATCGACCCCGGACCGCAGATCACCGTCGGCACCCCAAGCCTTGCATCAAAAAGCCCGCCCTCCGTGCCGAAAGCCACCTTGATCGTGCCGTTCGCCCCGGTCAGCCCCTTGACGAAATTCACCACCGCCGCATCCGTCGCCGTGCCAAGGCCGGGGTAATCCCAAAGCCGCTCCACCCGGATCGCGGCCTCCGGAAATTCGACACGCAGCAGCGCGACAATCGCCTCGGCAAGCCCCTCCAGCCGCGCAATCAGCCCCGGCACATCTTCGCCCGCCAACGCCCGGATCTCGAAATCAATCACCGCGTGGTTCGGCACGATGTTGACCTGCACGCCCCCGTTCAGCTTGCCCACATGCAGCGTTGTGTAAGGCACGTCGTAATCACCATCCCGCAGCCCTGTTGCCGCCACGTCTGCCTGCAATGCCCGAACTCCGGTCACGAAGTCCGCCGCCAGATGCAGCGCATTGAGCGCCATCGGTGCCAGCGCCGAATGGCCTTCGCGCCCCACGCAGGTCGCCCGCAGCGCCACCTTCCCCTTGTGCCCCGTGGCCACCTGCATCCCGGTAGGCTCGCCCACGATGCAAAAGCGCGGCCGCACCGGGGCCGCCTCCAGAAGGTCGATCAGGCTGCGTACCCCCATGCAGCCGATCTCCTCGTCATAGGACAGCGCCAGATACAACGGCACCTTCAGCGGCCGCCGCGCCGCCTCCAGCATCGCCGCCACCGCGCAGGCGACAAATCCCTTCATGTCCGCCGTCCCGCGCCCGTAAAGCCGACCCTCGGCTTCGGTCAGCGCAAAGGGCGGCTTGGTCCAGGCCTGCCCGGTCACCGGGACCACATCGGTATGCCCCGACAGCATCACCCCCGCGCCCCCCGGCCCGGTCGAGGCGTAAAGGTTGGCTTTCCCTCCATCCGCATCCGGCACCAGCGTCACCGTGATGCCCGCATCCTCCAGTAACCCCTTCACATAAAGGATCAGCGCCATGTTCGGCTTCGAACTCACCGTATCGAACGCCACCAGTCGCTCGAGGATCGCCCGCATCTGTTCGCCCATGCCCGCCACTCCCTTGCCCGCTTCCCCGGTGCTAGCGCGAAACCGCCGCTGCCGAAAGCCGCCTTCCCATCTCTGGCCACCAATGCCAGAAAGGGGCAGCCCCATCACCCGGACCCGACATGCGCTTCCTTGTTCCGGCTTGCCTTCTGGCCAGCCTCCTTGCCCTCCCCACCCTAGCCGAGGTCCCCGCAGACCTCGCAGCCCCCCAGCTTGACGACCCCCGCCCGGTCGCGGCACTCGTGGCCGCCCACCGTCTCCACGCCCAGGCGCTCGCCACCGCCGACACTCGCGCGTTGCTCGATGCCATCCGCCTTGCGCGTCCAATCACCATTCGCCCCGCCTCCGGCTGGACGGTCACGACCAGCGGCACCGCTCCTCCGGACGAACCGCAGGGCGCCGCCGCCCCGGTGAACCCGGCCGGCCCCGAGGCGATTGCCATCGCCCTCGCCTTCGCCGGCGAAGACCCCGACTTGCAGGATCTCGTCTATGACCTCGACGTGCAGGCCCCCGCCCGGCAAACCGCCACGGTCACCGCCGCCGCCTCCACCCTCGCCGCAGGCCAGACCGACACCTGGCGCATCGCCTTCTTCGGTCTCAGCCCCGCCGAACTGGGCGTCATCGGCGACGGCGACACCCCCCTTGCCTTCACCGTCACCGACGAAGCCGGCGCCCCCGTCTGCGACATGCCGCCGGGAACCCTGCCGTCACCCTGCGCCTTCACTCCGGATCGCAACGGCTTTTTCATCATCACGGTGCAGAACACCGGCACGCTGACCAACAGCTATCAACTGCTCGCCAACTGACCGCACATCCCTTTGATCTGAAACGATTGCTGCGCAGCATCTTCCCCGCGCCAAGCAAAAATTGTCCGGAAGTCGGGCGCGGGAGAATACACCCTCCGGTTGTATTCGATCCCTCACTACCGCATCGTCCGCCGTCTGTCCCGCGCCAAATGCAGTGTCAGATCCGTTTTCGGTCCGCCGCCCAAAGCCACCCCGCCGCGATCAACGAAACCGCCGCGCCAAGGGCGGCCACCGTCCCATAACCTGCAAATAGCGTGCCCCCCGCAAAGCAAACCGCTGCGATCATGTCGCCCGCCAGTTTCTTCACCGCCAGCAGCGACGACCCCGCCCCCGGCCGGTCCGCCATCAGGTCCTGCAGATAGGCGATCGGCACCGTCAGCGTCACCGCCCCGCCCACCGCCGCCGGCACCACCAGCGCCCAGACCCAGACGCTGCCCGCCAGCACCGGCAACAGCGCCACATGCACAGCATAAAGCGCCGTGCCGCAAAAGATCATCGCGGTCCGGCTCCACCCGCGCGACACCGACGGCAGCATCAGCATGAACGGCACCTCAAGCCCCGCCACCAGCCCGACATAAAGCGCCACGTCCTGCGGCCCGCGTCCGACCTCCGCCACCATCAACAGCGAAATCAGCGCGATGTAGATCGTCCCCGCCGCCGTCACCCCACCCAGCGCCAGAACCCGCGCGGCAAGCGCCGGTTGGGTCATCTCCGCCAGCGCCGCGCGGAAACTCAGCCCGCTCGGCCGGTCCACCCATTCTGTCGTGCCGTCCATCGGCCATTGGCGCGCCACCACCGCCAGCATCCCGCCCGACAGCAACAGCCCGACCGGAAAGATAGTCCAGATCGTCGCGCCCCCGGCAAAGGCCAGCGACCACAGCGGCAGCACCACCACAAACGGCAACGCGAACAAGGCCCGGATCACCGCCATGATCCCGTCGCGCTCGCCCACCGCATAGCGGCTCGTCGCCAGCCGCGCCAAGGCGAACACCTGTCCGAACACCGACGACGACAGTGGAAACAGCACCGCCCCGGCCAGCACGAACACCCACGCGCCCGGCGCCACCGTCATCAACCCCATCCCGACCACCAGACACAAGACCGACAACATCGCGATCTGCCGTCGGTTCGCCGTCTGGTCCGCCCGGATACCCGCTCCGACCGAGGCCGTCACACTCAGCACCGAAGACAGCGCCAGCAACACCGCAAACCCGGTATCGCCAAAGCCGTATGTCGTGACCGCGAGGGTGGAAAAATACGGGCCAAAGCTGCTGACCACAGCCCCGTGCAACGCAATGACGACACCCGCTGTCCGCAGCGCGGGGTCTTTCAGGACAATTCCGATGGACCGCATGGCGCAATGGCTATCGCTTGGCCACCGCAGGCACAAGTCACCCCGGTACGACCTTGCCGGGGTTCATCCGACCCTCCGGGTCCAGCGCCACCTTGATCGCCCGCATCACTTCCAGCGCCACCGCATCCTTGCGCCGCGCCATCGAGTTCAGCTTGGAAAGTCCGACGCCATGTTCGGCCGAAAAGCTGCCACCCAACTCCGTCACCACATCCTCGACCGTCTCCATCACGCGGTCCTTCAGCGCCGCATCATCCCGCGTCGGAAACGCGGTGAAATGCAGGTTGCCATCGCCCAGATGCGCCACCGTCAGGCTGCGCGCGCCGGGGTCCACCGCCTCCAGCCGCCGCAACACCTCGTCCAGAAACACCTCGACCTTGTCCAGCGGCAGGCAAACATCGGTGTCCACCGCCGGGTGCATCCCCGCCGTGATTTCCGCCGCCGCCTCGCGCCGCGCCCACATCACCCGCCGCTGCGCCTCGTTCTGCGCCACCACCGCATCGGTGATCAGCCCCGCTTCCAGCATCTCGCCGAGGATACCTTCCAGCACGCTGACCAAAGGCACCGCGCCGGTGTCGTCCGGCGCGGCCTCGGCGGGCGCTGTCGTCGCCGCCTCGATCAGGATCGTCACCTCCGGCACATGGTCGAACGGAAGCCCCAGATCAGGCCGCACCACGGCCAGCCGGTGCGAGTAGGTCGCAGGCATGAACTCGAACGCCTCGACGCGGCCCCCCGTCGCTTCCTGCATCCGGTTCAACAGCTGCAACGCATCGCCCAGCGACCGCGCCGCCACCATCGCCGTTGCATGCGCGCGCGGGGCAGGCACCAGCTTCATCACCGCCGCAGTGATGATCCCCAGCGTCCCTTCCGCTCCGATGAAAAGATTTTTCAGATCGTAACCGGAGTTGTCCTTGTGCAACTCGCTCATCAGGTTCAGTACCCGCCCATCGGCCAGCACCACCTCCAGCCCCAGACAAAGGCCGCGTGTCGAGCCATAGCGCAGCACATTCGACCCGCCAGCATTGGTCGACAGCACGCCCCCCAGCGTCGCCGACCCGCGCGCTCCGAACCACAACGGGAAATACAGCCCCACCGCCTCCGCCGCCTCATGCAGCCTGCTCAGCACAACGCCTGCTTCCGCCACCACGATCCGCGCCTCGGCCCGCACCTCGCGGATGCGGTTCATCCGCTCCAGACTGATCATCAGCCCGCCCCGCGTCATCGTGCCGCCAACGAGCCCAGTGTTCCCGCCAACCGGCACGACAGCCAGACCCTCCGCCGCCGCCACGCGCAGACAACCCGCCACCTCATCGGTTGACACCGGCCGCACCACAGCAACCGGCGCGCCCTCGTACTTCCCCATCCAGTCGCGCGCATACCGCGCCATATCCGCCCCGATCAGCACATTCGCCGCGCCAACCACGGTGGCAAGTTCCTCGACCAGCGACTTCATCTGTCCAAAAATATCCTGCGGGGGGTGCGGGGGGTGCAAAACCCCCCGCTTCATCGGCCAGCCTAAACAACCGACCGAAGCAATGCCAGCCTCAGCCCGAAACCTTGCCCACCAACTCCAGCACCTTCGGCCCCAACGCCTCGACGATCCGCTTCACGCCCTCCGGGTTCGGATGTATACCGTCCGCCTGCATGAACGGCGCATAGCTCGCCGGATCGTTCGCCGTGGCGCCCGCCGCCACCAGCCCGTCAAAGAAACTACCGGCCAGCAGCGCGCCATACTTCTCCGCCAGTTCCGGATACATCGCGTCGAACGTCGCCTTGTAGTCCGGCCCGAAGTTCCCCGGCGCCTGCATGCCGACCAACAGCACCGGCAGCTTCTTTTCCACCGCCTTCTGCAAGATCCCTTCCAGGCTCGCCCGCGTCCCCGCCGGGTCCAGCCCCCGCAGCATGTCGTTGCCGCCAAGCGTCACGATCAGCGCGTCCACTTCCGGCCCCAATGCCCAATCCAGCCGCGCCAGCCCACCGGCCGAGGTATCGCCCGACACCCCGGCATTCTGCACCACCACATCCGCCCCCTCGGCCTTCAGCCAGGCCTCCAGCTGCGGCACCAATCCATCTGCCTGATTTTCCAGCCCGTATCCCGCCGTCAGGCTGTCCCCCAGTGCCACGATCGTGACCGGTTCCGCGAAAACTGAACTTGACAGTGCAAAGATTGCAACCGCAGCATTGCGCATCCCCGAAACCGCGCCATATGCCTTTGCAGACACGGCCTTAAGGACAGCACCCATGACCGATTGCAAGGCAACGCCGGTCCGGTCGAGATCCTGAAAGGCATCTCCCTCACCATCACGCGCGGCGAAACGGTCGGGCTCATCGGGCCATCGGGGTCGGGCAAATCATCGCTCCTCATGCTCATGGGCGGGCTCGAACGCGCCACCGGCGGCTCGGTCCTCGCCCTGGGGCAGGATCTCACCGCGATGGACGAAGACGCACTCGCCCGCTTTCGTCGGGGGAATATGGGGGTGGTTTTCCAAAGCTTCCACCTCATTCCCACCATGACCGCGCTCGAGAACGTCGCTTTGCCCATGGAACTCGCAAATGTGACCGACGCCTACGCCCGCGCCGAGGCGGAACTGGCCTCCGTCGGCCTAGGCCCGCGCATGAACCACTACCCCTCGCAACTTTCGGGCGGCGAACAGCAGCGCGTCGCCCTCGCCCGCGCTGCCGCCCCCCGCCCAGCAATCCTTCTGGCCGACGAACCCACCGGCAACCTTGACGGCGTCAATGGTCAGGCGATCATGGATCTCCTGTTTGGCCTCCGCGACCGCCACGGCGCCACCCTCGTCCTCGTCACCCATTCGCCCGAACTGGCCGACCGCTGCGACCGCGTGATCCGCCTCGCCGACGGCCGCCTTGCGCCCGCCCTGAAAGCCGCCGCAGAATGAGCACCACCAGCCTCGCGATCCGCATCGCCCGCCGCGAACTTCGGGGTGGCCTCAAGGGCTTCCGCATCTTCCTGCTCTGCCTCGCCTTGGGCGTCGCAGCCATCGCCGCCGTCGGCACCCTCCGCGCCGCCATCCAATCCGGGCTTGAGGATCAGGGCGCCGTACTCCTCGGCGGCGACGCGCAGATGGAATTCACCTACCGCTTCGCCGACGCCGAAGAACTGGCCTACATGGACCGCATCGCCACTCGCCGCTCGGAAATCGTCGATTTCCGCTCCATGGCGGTGATCGAGGGCGACTCGGCCCTCACGCAGATCAAGGCCGTCGACGCCAACTACCCGCTCTACGGCACCGTCACCCTCGACCCCGCGATCCCCCTCGCAGACGCGCTGGCCACCACCGACGGCCTCCCCGGCGCGGTCCTTGACCCGGTCCTGATCAGCCGCCTCTCGCTCGAGATCGGCGACACCTTCACCCTCGGCACCCAGTCCTTCCGCCTGACCGCCGCCCTCCTGCGCGAACCCGACAGCACAGGCGGCTTCACCCTCGGCCCCCGCACCCTCATCCGCACCGAGGCGCTGGCCCAATCCGGCCTCCTCGCCCCCGGTTCGCTCTACGAGACCGAATACCGTCTCGCCCTCCCACCCGGCTCAGACCTTGAGGCGCTTGAGGCCACCACCGAAGACACCTTCCGCGACAAGGGGATGAGCTGGTCCGACAGCCGCCGCGCCGCCCCCGGCATCGAAAACTTCGTCGACCGGATCGGCAGCTTCCTCGTCCTCGTCGGCCTCGCGGGCCTTGCGGTTGGCGGCGTCGGCATCTCGGCCGCCGTGCGCGCCTATCTCGAAGGCAAGATCCCGACCATCGCCACCCTGAAAACCATCGGTGCCGAAGGCAGCCTGATCTTCCGCATCTACCTCACCCAGATCCTCGCGCTCGCCCTCGTCGGCACCGTCGCCGGCCTCATCCTCGGCGCGGGCCTGCCCCTCCTCCTCGCCCCGCTGATCGAGGCGCAACTGCCCTTCCCCGCCGATATCGCCGTCTCTCCGATGCCGCTGGTCGAGGCCGCCTTCTACGGCATCATCACCGCCCTTCTCTTCACCCTCTGGCCGCTTGCCCGCACCGAAAACGTCCGCGCCGCAGCGCTTTACCGCGGCGGCGAAGGTCAGCGCGGACGGCCCCGAAACGTCTACATCGCCGCCCTCGTCGGCCTCGCGGTCCTCCTCATCGGCGGCGCGGTCCTCCTCTCCGGCATCCCGGAACTTGCCCTTGGTGCGGCTGGCGGTGTCCTCGGCTCGCTCCTCGTCCTCGCTGTCGCGGCATGGGGTCTCCGCCGCGCGGCCCGTCGCACCGCCCACCTTGCCCGTGGCCGCGTGCCACTGCGCCTCGCCCTTGGCTCCATCGGCGGCGCGCGGTCCGAAGCGACCAGCGTGATCCTTTCCCTCGGCCTCGGCCTTTCCGTCCTCGCCGCCGTCGGCCAGATCGACGCCAACCTTCGTGCCGCGATCGACCAGGACCTGCCCGAACGCGCCCCCGCCTTCTTCTTCGTCGACATCCAGCCCGACCAGATTGACGGCTTCCGCGCCCGAATGGACGCCGACCCCGCCGTCAGCGACATGGAAAGCGCCCCGATGCTGCGCGGCGTCGTCACCCAGATCAACGGCCGCCCGGCCTCCGAGGTGACCGACCACTGGGTCACCCGTGGCGACCGTGGCCTGACCTACGCCGCCACCCCGCCCGAAGGCACCGAACTGACCGCAGGTGAATGGTGGCCCGAAGATTACACCGGCGATCCGCAGGTCTCCTTCGCGCAGGAAGAGGCAGACGAGATCGGCCTGAAACTTGGCGATACCGTCACCGTCAACATCCTTGGCCGCGATATCACCGCCACGATCACCTCGTTCCGCAATGTCGATTTCTCCACTGCCGGTATCGGCTTCGTCATCTCGATGAACCCCGCAGCACTCACCGGCGCGCCGCACACCTTCATCTCCACCGTCTACGCCCCGCCCGAGGCCGAGGCGGAGATTCTTCGCGACGTTACGAAAACCTGGACCAACATCACCGCGATCCGCATCCGCGAGGCGATTGACCGCGTGACCGAAGCCCTCGGTGCCATCGCCACCGCCACCGCATGGGCCGCCGCCGCGACGCTCCTGACCGGTTTCATCGTGCTGATCGGTGCCGCCGCCGCAGGCGAACGCGCCCGTGTGTATGAGGCCGCGATCCTGAAAACCCTCGGCGCCACCCGCGCCCGCATCCTGACCAGCTTCGCCCTGCGCTCCGCCCTGATGGGCGCCGCCGCTGGCACCGTCGCAGTGGTTGCCGGTGCGCTGGCCGGTTGGGCGGTGATGACCTTCGTGATGGACGGCACCTACCGCTTCGAGCCGGTCTCGGCCTTCGCGATCATCATGGGCGGCATCCTCGCCACCCTCCTCGCCGGCCTCGCCTTCGCATGGCGCCCGCTTGCCGCGCGCCCGGCCCAGGTGTTACGCGCACAGGACTGACCACAGGACGCGGGGCGAGAAACCCCGCTGCCACCCTCAATGCCAGGCAAAAAATCCCTTCGGCGCGCGCGACAGCAACTCGTCCGCCAAAGCGCGTCCGATTTCGCCCGCATCCGCCACCGCACCACGCCGCTCGCCCTCGATAGCTTCCGACCCGTCAGGCCGCAGGATCTCGCCCCTCAGCCACAACTCATCGCCCTCGATCAGCGCCAGCCCCGCAATCGGCGTCTCGCAAGACCCGTCCAGCGTTGCAAGATACCCCCGCTCCGCCGCCAGCCGCACGCCCGTCGGCCCGTCGTGAATCGCAGCCAGCAGCCCTGCCACCCGCGCATCGTCCAGCCGCCGTTCCACCCCGATCGCGCCTTGCGCCACCGCTGGCAGCATCTCCGTCACCTCGACCGGCCCCCGCGCCATGTGCGTCATCCCGAGCCGGTTCAGCCCCGCCATTGCAAGGAACGTCGCCACCGCGACACCATCCTCCAGCTTCTTCATCCGGGTCTGCACGTTGCCGCGAAATTCCACCAGCTTCAGGTCAGGCCGACGCAAGGCCAGTTGCGCCCGCCGCCGCAAGGACGACGATCCCACCACCGCACCCAGCGGCAGGTCGCTCAGCGTCGCCACCGTGGGCGAGACGAACGCATCCCGCACATCCTCGCGCGCAAGGTAGCAGTCCAGCACCAGCCCCTCCGGCTGCAACGTCGGCATGTCCTTCATCGAATGCACCGCGATGTCGATGCCGCCGTCCAACAGCGCCTCCTCGATCTCGCGGGTGAACAGCCCCTTGCCGCCGATCTCCTTCAATGGCTTGTCGAGGATCTGATCCCCCGTCACCTTGATCACGCAGATCTCGAACGCCGCTTCCGGCAGCGCGAACGCTTCCATCAGGCAGCGCCTGACCTCATGCGCCTGCCACAGCGCAAGCGGCGAACCACGGGTTCCGATCTTCAGCGGGCGGGCGGGGTGGGGCAAATCATCGCTCATGGCGA
>LNFM01003076.1_pt1 | contig 40334 bp, 44 predicted proteins | sample 596031 | NCBI WGS metagenome assembly LNFM01 (sample SAMN04254537, study PRJNA301005) | activated carbon metagenome | isolation source: dual media filters at the Ann Arbor, Michigan drinking water treatment plant | place: USA: Ann Arbor | reverse complement strand
GCGGTCATTGGCGAGGCCGAGGGCGCGGTGGAGCGTCTGCTCGAGGTTGCGGGACAGCATGGTCTGACGCTCCCTATCGGGTGGCCGGGATGCCTGAAGCGGCATCCTGGCACGGGTTGCCCTCAATGTGGTCGCTACCACCCCGGGGGGCCAGCCCCCCAAGGCACGAACCCTTGCCCATCAAAATGTAACAGAGGGTAAGGGAGCGCACTTGGTCATTCTTTTTCGATCGTGCACTGCAGAGGGTGCTGGTTCTGACGGGCCAGGTCCATCACCTGGGTCACCTTCGTCTCCGCCACCTCATAGGTATAGACGCCGCAGACGCCGACTCCGCGCCGGTGGACATGCAGCATGATGCGGGTCGCTTCCTCCCGGCTCTTCTGGAAGAAACGCTCCAGCACATGCACGACGAACTCCATCGGCGTGTAGTCGTCGTTCAGCATCAAGACCTTGTACATGGCCGGCTTGCGGGTGCGCGGGCGCGCCTTCACCACAACGCCGGTGTTGGGGCCTTCCGTTCCGTTGCCGCCCTGCCCTGAATTGCCTTGTCCGGGGCGCTTGTCGCTGTCGCTCATGCCTGCCTTAGGTTGCTGTCCGGGACAGGGGCCGATCGGTTGGCCGGGTGCCGGCACCTGTTCCCCTCACGATATCGGACCGCGGGGGCGCACGGGAAGGCCTTGCCGCATTTCTCCGCGCAGAAGACACGATTTGGGTTACCGCACCGCCAAGACCAAGCCCCTGTGGACAGCCCCGCGCCGATTTTCCCCTGAAACGCCGAAGGCCCGCCGGTTCGCCCTGCCGGCCCTCGCGGGCGGCATGGCGACCCGACGGGCCTTGGCTCAGCTTGCTGGCCCGGCCCTTGCGGGCCGGCGCAGCCTCAGGCCGCGAGCGGCTTGGAGAACTTCTCGACGGCCAGCGTCATGCGGGCGGCCAGCGGGGCGCCGGCCTGCTCGGCCAGGCGATAGGCGGCTTCCTGCAGCTTCGCCGTCTCGGCCATCGTCCGCTCCATGGACGCCTTGGCGAAGGCGGCCTGAATGTCGGCGGCTTCCTTCAGGCTCTTCACGCCGGACAGCGCCTTGGCGCTTTCCATGGCGTGCTCGCCCATCGCCTGGGACATCGCGAAATACTGCTTGCTGAGCTCCTGCATGCCCGTGGTCAGGGTCTGGGTGGCGCGCGTCATCGCCTCCAGGTTGCCACGACCGAATTCCGCGGCCTCCTCGGCGGCCTTGTAGAAGCCCTCGGTCGTCTTCGTCATCTGCTGCATGCCCTGCTCCATCTTCACACGCGCCTGGCTGGCGCCGTCTTCCATCATCTTCGTCGCGGTCGCCGCGCCCATCTTCGTCGCGGTCGCCGCGCCCATCTTCGTAGCCGCCGCGCCGGTCTCGGCGCCCCGGGCGGCCTCGTTCGCATTCTTCGCCGCGTTGTCGGCCGCGGCCTGCGCCACGCTCTCGACCAGCGCAATGCCGCGCTTCGCTTCGGTCTTCTGTTCTGCCGCCATGTGTCCAGTTCCTTCAGGGTTGCTCGCCGGCGCAAGCGCCAGTGCGGGAGCCCGTGACCCGGCTCCAGGGCAAATTGCTGCGGTGCAGCACGACCGCTTTCTAGCCGCCTACCTGCGCGGTCCGCAAGAATTTTTTGCAGTGCAGCATGAATTTTCAGCAGTCCCATGCGGGTGGAACCGCCTCACGCCACAGCGCGCGCATCGCGAGATGGCGCAGCTGCGCCGTCCAAGTGCTTGCATTAACTGGATGTTCCTTATTCGTCCTTATGGACAGCGGGCAGGCAATCTCACTAGCCTGTCGCCAGGCGGCGCACGGGGGGTGGGCTGCCCAGGGGGTTCCGCATCCATGTTCATCCGGCTCAGGCCTCTGGCCGTCCTTGCGGCCAGCCTGTTCGCCGCCATCGCCTCGGCCGGCTTTGCGCCGGCACAGGCGCAGATCGGCAGCGAACGCTATGCCGCCCTGGTGGTGGACCATCGCAACGGCAACATCCTGGTCGCCGCCAATGCGGACGAAACGCGCCATCCGGCGTCGCTCACCAAGATGATGACCTTGTACATGGTGTTCGAGGCGCTGCGCGATGGCCGGCTCTCGCTCGGCTCCGCCGTCCCGATCTCGGAGGAAGCTGCCTCCCGCCCGCCATCGAAGCTCGGGATTCCGGCCGGCGGCAGCGTGACGGTGGAGCAGGGCATCCTGGCGCTTGTCACGAAATCCGCCAACGACATCGCCGCCGCCTTCGGCGAGCTGCTGGCGGGGGATGAGGCGCGCTTCGGCCAGGTGATGACCCAGCGGGCGCGGGAGCTGGGCATGACCCGCACCACCTTCCGCAACGCCTCCGGCCTGCCGGATTGGAACCAGGTGACCACGGCGCGCGACATGGTGACGCTGGGCCGCCGCCTGATGCTCGATTTCCCGGACCGCTACCATTATTTCGGCCGCACCGAGGCCGCCTTCCGCGGCCTGCGCCTGCGTAGCCACAACCGCATGCTGACCAGCTACGAGGGGGTGGACGGCATCAAGACCGGCTACATCCGCGCCAGCGGCTTCAACATCGTCACCAGCGCCAGCCGCGACGGCCGCCGCGTGATCGGCGCCGTGATGGGGGGCAGTTCCTGGGTGGAGCGCGACCAGCACATGACCGCCCTGCTGGACCAGAGCTTCGATCGCATGGGCGTGGCCCCGCGCACCATGGCGCAGGCGCCGCCGGTGATCCTGCGCCAGGCGCAGGCCGCGAGCCGCAGCCCGCGCGCCGCCGCCCGGGCCGTGCCGACGCGCAGCGCGACGCGCCCGGCCGCAACCCGCGCCGCGACCCGCAGGGCGCCGACACGCGCCGCCGCCAGCCGGCCCGCCCCGAGCCGGCCGGCTGCGGCACGCCAGGCCGCACGCAGTGCGCCCCGAAGCGCCGCGCGTCCGGCCGCCCGGACGGCAACTCGCCCGGCTGCACGGCGCGCGCCGCCAGCGCAGACCCGTGCCGCGGCCCGCGCGCCGGTGCGGGCAGCGCAGCCGCCGGCCAGCGCGGTGCGCACCGCCACCACCCGGACCGCCGTCACCAACCGCAATGCGGCGCGCAGCCCGGTTGCCACACGCAGCGCCATTGCCCCCCGCGGCACCATCGCCCCGCCGCAGCCGCGGCGCTAAGCTGGGCCGCAGCCGCGGCGCTAAAATGGGCCGCAGCCGCGGCGCTGAACCCAAAGGCCGCAGCCCGCCCGGTTCGGGACGGGTTGCGGGCGCCGCCGATCAGGCAGGCGCGAACATGGGCACCGGCGCCCCGGGCTCGCCTTCCGCATCCTGGCTCGGCTTGAAGACCACCCGCACCTTCATGCCGATGCGTATCTCAGCGAAGTCGCAGTCGACGATGTTGGTGAAGATACGCGGGCCTTCCTCCAGTTCGACATAGGCGCAGGCATAGGGCTGGGCGACGCGCATCACCGTGTAGCTGTAGATGCTGCCGCGGCCACTCGCCTGGACCAGCTCCACGTTGGGCGAGAGCGTGAAGGGCGAGGCGCCGCGCGGGTAGTAGAAGTGCTTGCCCGTGTCGCGGCACAGGCCGATCAGCAGGCGCCCCTCGGCCGCCGCTTCCCAGACCGGCTGCGTGGAGGGGTCGATGACCGGTGCGGCGATGATGCGTTCGGACATGACGGTCACTCCCTTTCCATGATGAGCGTGGCGCTGCCATGCCGGTGGCCGAGCAGCCCACCGGTGCCATGCGCCAGGGCCAGGCCGCAATCGGCCACCTGCACGGCGGGGTGGGCCTCGCCGCGCAATTGCCGCACCGCCTCGATCACCTTGGTCATGCCGCCGCGATTGGCCGGGTGGTTGTTGCACAACCCGCCGCCATCCGTGTTGAAGGGCAGCCTGCCGACGCCGGAGATCAGGTTGCCGTCGCGCACGAATTTCCCTCCGTCTCCCTTCGCGCAGAAGCCGAGGTCCTCCAGCTGGATCAGCACGGTGATGGTGAAGCTGTCATAGATGCTGGCGTAGCGGATATCGGCGGGCGTCACGCCGGCTTCCGCGAAAGCGCGCGCGCCGGAGAAGCGGGCGCCGGAGAAGGTGAGGTCGGGGTAGCCGCCGAACTGCCCCTTCACCGCCTCCCCGGTACCACGGATGCTGACAACCGGGCGCTTCAGGCTGCGGGCGATCTCGGGGCGCGCCACGATCAGCGCGCCGCCGCCATCGCTGATGACACAGCAATCCAGGCGATGCAGCGGGTCCGCCACCATCGGCGAATTCACCACCTCCTCCACCGTCACGGGCTTCTTCAACATGGCGTGCGGGTTGTGCTGGGCGTGCTCGCTGGCGGCCACCTTGATCCAGGCCAGGTCCTCGCTGGTGGTGCCGAATTCGTGCATGTGGCGCATGGCGCATAGCGCGTAGCTGCCGGCGACGGTGCGGCCCATCGGGATCTCGAAGGGATCATCCGGCACGGTGGCGTTCTGGGCGCGGGCGCCGGTGCCGGTGGCCTGGCCCTCGCTGCGCGGCCGGCCGGCGAGCGTGATCAGCGCGATATTGCAGCGGCCGAGCGCGATCGCTGCCGCCGCATGGGCGACATGCGCCAGGTAGGAGCTGCCGCCGATATCGGTGGAATCGACATGGCTGAGGCGGTCCAGGCCGAGATAATCCGCCATGGCCAGCGGGCCCATGCCGGGCGCGTCGCCGGCACAGAAGTAGCCATCGACATCGGCCTTGGTCAGCCCGGCATCCTGCAGCGCGCCGAAGGCGACCTCCGCATGCAGCTGGGCCACGGATTTATCCGGCGCCTTGCGGGTGGGGTGTTCATAGGCGCCGACGATACAGGCGCTGCCGCGAAGGCTCATCTGGGGGGCGTTCCTGGCGTTGTTCGGGCGCCAAACTGCCGCCACCGGGCGCGCGCGTCCAGCATCCCCACCGGCCACGGATGCGCTATGCTGGGAACATCGGAGGGAGGCGCGCCATGGATATCACGCCGCAACAGACCATCATCACGGCAGCGAATGCCGGCTACATGTCCGGCTTCGGCAATGGCTTCGAGACGGAGGCGCTGCCTGGCGCCCTGCCGGTCGGCCGCAATTCGCCGCAGCGCTGCGCCTATGGGCTCTATGCCGAGCAGCTGTCGGGCTCGCCCTTCACCGCGCCGCGGGCCAGCAATGCGCGGTCCTGGCTGTATCGAATCCGCCCGACCGTCGCGCATATCGGCCGCTTCGCGCCGCGCGATGCGGGGCTGTGGCGCAGCGCCCCCTGTGCGGAGGAAAGCGGCCTGCCGATTCAGCCGCTGCGCTGGGACCCGCCGCCGATTCCCAGCAGCGGCGAGACCTTCCTGACCGGGATGCGGACGATCACCACCTGCGGCGATGCCGGGGCGCAGAACGGCATGGCGGCCAGCATCGCGCTGGTGACGCGCAGCATGGTGGACGAGACCTTCTGGAACTCGGATGCCGAGATGCTGGTGATCCCGCAGCAGGGCGCGCTGCGTTTTCGCACCGAATTCGGTGTGATCGACGTGGCGCCGGGCGAGGTCGCGGTGATGCCGCGCGGCGTGAAATTCTGGGTGGAGCTGTTCAACGAGGCGCCGGCGCGGGCCTATGTCTGCGAGAATTACGGCGGTGCCTTCACCCTGCCGGAGCGCGGCCCGATCGGCGCCAATTGCCTGGCGAACCAGCGCGACTTCCTGTCACCCGTCGCGGCGTACGAGGATGTGGAGCGACCGCACCGGGTCGTGGTGAAATGGGGCGGCCAGCTGTGGCAGGCGGAGATCGGGCACTCGCCTCTAGATGTGGTGGCCTGGCACGGCAACTACGCGCCGTACAAATACGACCTGTCCCGCTTCTCCCCGGTCGGGCCGCTGCTGTTCGACCATGCGGACCCCTCGATCTTCACGGTGATGACGGCGCCATCCGAAACGCCGGGCACGGCCAACATCGACTTCGTGCTGTTTCCGGAGCGCTGGATGGTGGCGGAGAACACCTTCCGGCCGCCCTGGTACCACATGAACCTGATGAGCGAGTTCATGGGCCTGATCCTCGGCCAGTATGATGCCAAGCCGCAGGGCTTCGTGCCGGGCGGCTTTTCGCTGCACAACTGCATGCTGCCGCATGGGCCGGATGCGGAGGCTTTTGAGAAGGCGAGCACGGTGGAACTCGCGCCGCACAAGCTGGCGAATACCATGGCCTTCATGCTGGAGACGCGCCTGCCGCAGCGCGTGACGGCCTATGCCGCCGGCGTGGCGCAGCGCCAGCCGGATTACGAGGCCTGCTGGTCGGGCCTGGTTAAGAAATTCGACCCGACACGGCGGTGATCTGGATGCTGGATACGACTCACGACGCGGCCCGGCGCAGCCGCGTCGCCTCCGCCAATGGCCATGCGGATTTCCCGATCCAGAATTTGCCGCTGGGAATCTTCGCGCCGCCGGGCGGTGCAAAGCGCGCGGGCGTTGCGATCGGCGACAGTATTCTGGAGCTGGCCAGCGCGAAGCTGACGGGTGTGGCCGCCGAGGCGGTGGCGACGATGGCGGATGGCACGCTGAACGGCTTCTTCGCCATGGGCGCGGCGCCGCGCCAGGCTTTACGGGTGCAGCTTTCGGCGCTGCTGGCGGAAGGCAGCGGTACGGAACTGGTCCTGTACGACGCGAAGGACTGCACGCTGCACCTGCCAGCGAGCACGCCACCAATGTCGGCGCGCTGTTCCGCCCGGACCAGCCGCTGATGCCGAACTACAAGCATGTGCCGATCGGCTATCACGGCCGCGCCAGCTCCATCGTGCCCTCCGGCACCACGCTGCGGCGGCCGAACGGGCAGCGCAAGCCAGCCAGCGAGACGCAGCCGAGCTTCGGGCCGAGCCGCAATCTGGATTACGAGCTGGAACTCGGCATCTGGATCGGGCCGGGCAATGCGCTGGGCGAGCCGATTCCGATCGCGCAGGCGGCGGGGCATATCGCCGGCTACGGGCTGCTGAACGACTGGTCGGCGCGCGACATCCAGGGCTGGGAATACCAGCCGCTCGGACCGTTCCTGGCGAAGAATTTCGGCTCCACCATCAGTCCCTGGGTGGTGGCGCCGGAGGCACTGGCGCCGTTCCGCGTGGCGCAGCCGGCGCGGGAGCCGAGGCCGATGGCGTATCTGTGGGACGATCAGGATCAGGCGGAGGGCGCGCTGGCGCTGGAACTGGAGGTCTGGCTGACCGTGCCGGGTGAGGCACCGTACCGCCTCTCCACCAGCGATGCGCGCGGGCTGTACTGGACGCCGGCGCAGATGGTGGCGCACCACACCTGCGGCGGCTGCAACCTGCAACCGGGCGACCTGTTCGGCACAGGCACGATCTCGACCGAGTCAGGCTATGGCTCGCTGCTGGAGATCACGCAGGGCGGGCGCCAACCGCTGATCTTGCCATCCGGCGCCACGCGCCGCTTCCTGGAGGATGGCGACAGCATCACGCTGCGCGCCCGCGCCCGGCGCGATGGTTTTGCCAGCATCGGCTTCGGCGATTGCAGCGGCACGATCCTCGCCGCGCCCTGAGGGAGAGAAACATGTCCGACCGGCCAAAACGGGTCGAGTTCCGCGAGGAAGGCCCGCGCGAAGGCTTCCAAATTGAACAAGAAATCTTCCCGCTGGCGGAGCGGGTGAAGCTGGTGGAGGCGCTGGCGGAAACCGGGCTGCACCACATCCAGGTGGCCAGCTTCGTCAGCCCGAAGCATGTACCGCAGATGGCCGACAGTGCCGAGTTCTTCGCCGCCATCCGCAAGAAGCCTGGCGTGCACTACGCCGGGCTGTGGCTCAACGAGCAGGGATTCGAACGCGCCCGCGCCACGGGCAATGTCGACCTGTCGGGCAAGATTTCGCTGTATGCCTCGGACGCCTTCGCCCAACGCAACAACCGCTGCTCGGCGGAGGAGATGGCGGAGCGGCAGAAGGGCTGGCTGGACCGCTATGCGGAGGCCGGCGTGAAGCCGGAATACGCGATCATCATGGCCGCCTTCGGCTGCAACTATGAGGGTGATATCCCGCCCGAGCGCGTCGTCGCTCTGGCGCGCTACGCGAACGACATCTGCGCGCAGCGGGGCGAGAAACTGCCGCAGGTATTTCTTGCGGACACGATGGGCTGGGGCAATCCGGACCAGACGCGCCGCCTGGTGGGCATGGTGCGGGATGCGCTGCCGGATGTGCGGATCGGCCTGCATCTGCACGATACGCGCGGCCTCGGCACCGCCAATGTGCTGGCGGCGCTGGAGATGGGGGTGGATCTGTTCGACAGCAGCGTGGCCGGCCTCGGTGGCTGCCCCTTCGCGGCGCATGGCGATGCCGGCGCGGCGGGGAATGTCTGCACCGAGGATCTGGTGTTCCTGTGCCACGAACTCGGCATCGAGACCGGCATCGACGTGGAGGCGCTGGTGGAGTGCGCCCGCATGGCGGAACGCCTGATCGGCCGGCGCCTGAATGGCCGCGTCATGCATGCGGGGACACTTGCGAAATATCGGGCGAAGCAGGGACTCGCGGCGTGAAGCCTCTCGATGGCGTGAAGGTGGTGGAGATTGGCCAGGTCTTTGCCGGCCCCTATGCGGGCGCGATCCTGGCGGATCTCGGCGCCGATGTGATCAAGGTGGAGAAGCCGCAGGGCGGCGACGATGCGCGCCAGATGGGCCGCGCATTCCGCCGCGGCGATGCGCTGGTCTTCCACGAGTTCAACCGCGGCAAGCGCAGCGTGGCGCTGGACCTGAAATCCGCCGAGGGCATGGCGGCACTGCATGCGCTGCTGGAGCAGGCGGATATCCTGCTGCACAACATGCGGCCGGGCGTGCCGGAATCGCTCGGCCTGGGCGCGGCGGAGACGACAGCGCGGCACCCACGTCTAATCTATTGCGAGATGGGCGCCTTCGGCCATCGCGGCCCGATGAAGGACCACCCCGGCTACGAGCCGCTGCTGCAGGCCTTTGGCGGGCTGTCCTCCATCACCGGCGAGCCAGGTGGCAAGCCGGTGCGTATGGGGGCCAGTGTGGTGGACCAGGGCACCGGAATGTGGACGGTGATCGGCGCACTGGCCGCGCTGCGGCAGCGGGAGGCGACGGGGCGCGGCTGCGTCATCAACACCTCCCTGTTCGAGACCGCCTTCGCCTGGGCCAACCAGAAGGTCTCGGCATTCGTGAACCAGGGCGAGCAGCCGGTGCGGCACGCCTCCGGCCATCCGGGCTTCGTGCCTTACGAGGCCTTCGACGCGTCCGATTCACCGCTGCTGGTGTGCTGCGGGAATGACCGGCTGTTCAGCAAGTTCGCCCGCGTGCTTGGTCATGCGGAATGGCCTGCCGACCCGCGCTTCCTCACCAACCGCGACCGCATCGCGCACAAGAATGCGCTGCTGCCGATGATCCGGGAGATCATGCTGGGGCGCCGCCGCGTGGAATGGCTCGGCCTGCTGGTGGAGGCGGGCGTGCCCTGCGCGCCGATCAACACGATCGAGGAAATGCTGGCGGAGCCGCAGGCGTCCGCGATGCAGATGCTGGCGACGCCGCCGGGCGAAGATTTTTCCGTCGTTGCCACGCCCATCAGCTTCGACGGCCTGCGCCCCCTGCCGCCGCGCGGCGCGCCGCGGCTGGATGAGCATGCGGGCGCGGCGTTCAGCCCAGCGCCTTTGGCGCGCTGACCGCTACGCGGGCACGAGCGTAGTCGCGCAGGAAAGCCGCAACCTGCGCGTGGCTGTCTGTGCCCGGGTCGTGGCGGCCGGTGCGGATCTCGGCGGCCAGCACGGCGAGGTCCGCCTCCGCCACCGGCGGTGCCGCGGACTGGCGCAGCGCCAGCGCGATGGCGGCGGCGACCATGCGGGCGGCCAGCGCCTTCTCCGGCGGCAAGGCGGGCAGCAACTCGCGCAGCACCACCTCACGTGCGGTGGCGAGCAGGTCGGCGGCGTCTGGCTTTTCCTGCATCAAAGCGCGTCCGCCATCGCCAGCACATCCCATTCCAGCTCCGGCACCATATGCCCGGTCAGCGCCAGTTCCAGGCTGCGTTCCTGGCCGGATAGGTGCCGCGCCGCCTGGTCCGCCGCGATGACGGCCCAGCGGATGGTGGCCAGCAATTCCCACCAGGGCAGCCGCGCGGTGTCCACCGGCATTCCGTAGCCGGCGAGGAAGGCCGCGCGCGGCCCGATGCCGCCGGCCTCCTGCGCCACCTGGCCGAAGCGCCAGCACTTGGCGCAAAACCAGCCGAGATCGGCATGCAAGTCGCCCCAGCCAGCGAATTCCCAGTCCAGCACGGCGACGACGCCCTGCGCGTCCAGCATGATGTTGCCGGTGCGGAAGTCGTTGTGGCAAAGCACGGGCGGCACCGGCGCGGGCGCCTTGCGCTCCAGCGCGCGCAGCCCCCATTCCAGCACCGGCCGCGGCGTGCCGGCGGCGTCCAGCCGGGCGCGCAGGGACGCGATGGCGGCGCGTGCCGCATCCGCCGGCGGGTCGCCCAGGAAAGCCAGATCGGCACGCGGCGGCCGGATCGCGTGGATGCGGGCCAGTTCGCGCCCCAGCGCCGCCACGCAGGCCGCGCGCCCGCCACCCAGCGTTTCGTCCTTCACCACGCGATGCGGCGCGGCGATGCCCTGCACCCGCGCCATCACGAAGAAGGGCCGGCCGATCACCGCCGTGTCCTCGCACAGGAACAGTGGCGCCGGCACCGTCACGCCCGCATCCCGCGCCGCGCGCAGCAGCGCGAATTCCTGCGGCCGGGTGTGGCTGACGGCGAGCACCGCCGGCGCATCCGTCCGCAGCACCCAGCGCTGCGCCGCGCCCGAAACCGATGCATCCAGCGCCCAGTTCTGCTGGATGGCGCCACCCGAAAGCCGCGTCAGCGCGGTGATGCGAAGCCCGTCGTCACCCGCCGCGCGCGCCAGCCACCCGCGCAGCGCGGACTCATCCATGCGCGCCCCACTGGAAGAAGTCGCGACCCTCGCGGCGCAGGAAATTCGCCAGCACCATGCGGTGCACCTCGCTCGCGCCATCCACCAGGCGGGCCTGGCGGGCGTAGCGGTACATCCACTCCACCGGCGTGTCCTTGGAATAGCCGCGCGCGCCGAGAAGCTGCAGCGCGGTGTCCACCGATTTGTGCAGCGCGTCGGCGACGACGATCTTTGCCATCGAGACCTCCTTCCGCGCAAAACCGCCCTGGTCCAGCACCCAGGCCGCCTTCATGGTCAGCAGGCGTCCGATCTCGAGCTCCATCGCCGCCTGGCCCACTAGCCCCTGCACGGATTCCCGGTCGATCAGCTTCTGGCCGAAGCTTTGCCGTTCCGCGATGCGCGCCATCGCAATCTCCAGCGCGCGGCGGCCCATGCCGAGCCAGCGCATGCAATGCGTCAGCCGCGCCGTGCCGAGGCGGATCTGGGTCAGCTTCAGCCCGTCGCCGACGCCCATCAGCACGTTCTCGTCGGGGATTTCCAGGCCGTCGAATTCGATCTCGCAATGCCCGCCATGTTCTTCCGGCCCCATGATCGGGATGCGGCGGATGATGCGCCAGCCGGGTTGGTCGGCGTGGAACAGGAAGCAGGTGAGGCCCTTGCGGTCGTCCTCGCTGGTGCGCGCGATGAGCAGGAAGTGCTTCGATTCACCGGCGCCGGTGATGTAGTGCTTGCGGCCGGTGATGCGCCAGCCGCCCTGCACCTTCTCGGCACGGGTATAGGTCAGCGACGGATCGCTGCCGCAGCCATCGGGTTCCGTCATCGCGAAGCTGGATTGCACATCGCCATCGACGATCGGTTGAAGCCAGCGCGCCTTCTGCGCCTCCGTCGCCACCTTCTCCAGCACGATCATGTTGCCGTCATCCGGCGCGGCGCTGTTGAACACCACGGGGCCGAATATGGCGCGGTTCATCTCCTCATAGCAGGCCGCCATGCCGACCACGGGCAGCCCGCCGCCGCCACGGGCCTTCGGCATCTGCAAGGCCCACAGCCCTTCCGCCTTCGCCTCCGCCCGCAGGCGGCGCAGCACATCCGGATGGATGTTCTCGTGCTCGTCGTAGTTCGCGCGGTCGGCTTCCAGCGGGATCAGCCTGGTATCCACGAAATCCCGCACCCGCAGGCGGATGGCGTCGATCTCGGGCGGCAGGGCGAAGTCCATGCGGGGCGTATCCTACAGGCTGTTGACGGAATGGCCGCCATCGACGGTCAGCACGCTGCCCGTCATATGGGCGCCGGCGGCGGAGGCCAGCAGCAGCAGCGGACCTGTCAGGTCCTCCACCTGCCCCAGGCGGCGTTGCGGAATGCGCTTCACCAGCGCCTGGCCCGGTTCGCTGGCGAAGAAATCGGCGTTGATCTCGGTGGCGATGTAGCCCGGCGCCAGCGCGTTCACCCGGATGCGGTGCCTGGCGAGTTCCACCGCCATCTGCCTGGTGAGCTGGATCAGCCCCGCCTTGGCCGCGGAATAGCCGGCCACGCCCGGGATCACCCGCGCACCGAGGATGGAGGCGACATTGACGATCGCACCCCCCTGCCCCGCCGCCGCCATCACTCGCGCCACCGCCTGCGCCACCCGGAAGGCGCCGCGCAAATCGACCGCCATCACCTGGTCCCAATCCGCCTCGGTATGGTCCAGGAAGGGCCGCGTCGCGGCGATGCCGGCATTGTTCACCAGGATGGTGGGCGCGCCGAACTGCGCCCGCACGGCCTCCAGCGCCGCGGCGATGCTGGCCTCATCCGTCACATCCAGCGCCACCGTCATGGCGCCCGCGCCGAGTTCCGCCGCCAGCGCCGCCACCGCCTCCGGCCGCCGCGCCGCCAGCACCACCCGCGCCCCGGCGCCGTGCAGCACGCGGCAGAAATGCTGGCCAAGCGCGCCCGATGCGCCGGTCACCAACGCCACCTGCCCCGTCAGGGAGAATACCATGTGCCGATCCGTCCGCCGCCGCGCGGCAGCTTATGGCCCCGGCAGCAGCTTGCGAAGCTCCGCCAGCACCGCGTCCATATCCAGCGGCTTCGCGAACAGCGCGACCGGCCCTTCCCCGGGGTTGCCAAAGGCGCCCGCGCCGCCGGCCGGGGCATAGCCGGTCATGACCACCACGGGCAGCGCCGGCATTGCGGTCCGCAGCGCCCGTATCAGGCCGGCGCCGTCCAGCCGCGGCATGCGCAGGTCGGTCAGCAGCAGGTCCGGCGGCTCACGCGCCGCGGCCTCCAGGGCGGACTGTCCGTCAGGCGCCAGCACCACCTCGTAGCCCTCGCGCAGCAATTCATCCTCGATCGCCATCGCGGCGAGGCCTTCATCCTCGGCAACCAGGATTCGCCAGGCCATCAGATCCGTGCCTCCTCGGAGGGCAGTAGGCACGCGAGCGGGGCCAGGGCAAGCCGCATGGTGAAGACGGCGCCGCCCTCCGGCGCATTGTGCTGCTCGATCCGCCCCCCCATGCCGCGCGCCACCGCGGCCGCGAGAGAAAGACCGAGCCCGCTACCGCGGCCGGGGTCGCGGGTGGTGAAGAAGGGGTCGAAGATGGAATCGCGCAGCGCATCCGGCACGCCGTCGCCGTTATCCTGTATCTGCACCACCGCCTCCCCGGCCTCCTCCCGCAGGGTCACGATAATCCGGCCCGGAATGATTTGTCGGTCGGCCTTGCGGTCCTGCACCGCGTCGCGGGCATTGGCCAGCAATTGCAACAGCGACTGTTCCAGCCGCGCCGGCGCGCCGCGCACCGGCAGCGGCTCGCTGGGCCCGTGCAGAACCACCTCGATCCCCTCCGGCGCATATTGGCCGGCGGCGGTCGCCACCGCATCCGCCGCGGTGCGGCCCGCATCGAAGACCTGGGTGGCGCCGGCCGCATCGCCCGGCAGGGCGCGGATACGTGCCACCAGGTCGCCAGCCCGGCGCAGCTGGCCCTCGACCACGCCGAAGGCGGTGTATAGCCGGGCCGATTGCGACTCGGGCTGCAGGCCCTCCGCCGCCGCGCGGGCGTTGCGCAACCAGAGAGTCGCGGCGTTCAGCGGCTGGCTGGCTTCATGCGCTAGGCCCGCGCACATGGTGCCAACCGTGGCCAACCGGGCGCTTTGCAACAGATCAGCCTGAAGACGCCGCGTCATGGTGATGTCCCGTGCCGAGCCGAGCAGCCGCTCAACCTGCCCATCCGCACCCACCATCGGCACCAGAACGGTCTGCCAGACGCGCCAGCCGGCCGGGGTTTCGGCCTCCATGACATAGTCGATAGGCAGCCGCCGGACGACCGCCTCCTGCCAATGCGGCAGGGCTGCGGCCAGCATGGCGGCTGGGACCGCCTGCTCAAGCGGCTGGCGCCGGATCGCCTCCGCCGTAATCCCGAACAGGCGTTCGAAGGCCGGGTTCACCGTTTCGGCCTGGAAGCTGCCATCCGGCTGCACCCGGACCACGAACAGCGCCTCCGCCAGATGGGCGATGAAGGCGGCGCTGCGGGCCTCGCTGGCCAGCGCCCGGGCCTCCGCCGCGCGGCGGTCCTCCACCTCCCGCGCCATCGCCTCCGGGCTCGGCAAGGCCAGAAGTCGGGGCAGCAGGGGCCACAGGACGATGGCGGTGGTGACGGAGACGGCGGCGGTGACCGCCTTCACCAGGCCCTCCGCCTCATAGGCCGGGGTGAACATGGTGTAGGCGTGCATCAAATGCGTCGCGCCACAGGCGATGATGAAGGCGGCGAACAGCACGAAGACCCAAGGGTAGGCCAGATCCCGCCGCCGCGTGGCGAAAACCACCAATGCGGCCGGAATCGAGAGGTAAGCCAGGCCGGTCGCTACATCCGAGATCAGATGCAACCAAATCAGATCCGGATCGACAAGCGTACACAACCCCTGGGAGGGGAGACGCAGCGCGGGAAAACCGAGTGGATCAATTGCCATGAATTCGCCGCGCGGGGGCCAAAATGCTTGCTCTGTTTGTATCAGCGCACCCGGGTCAGCGTCGCGCCGGAACCGGGGTACAAATTCTGGACTCACGCTTCATTGAAGACGCATCGATATGAATTACCCAACCTGCGCCATCAAACTGACATGTGCGGCAACCACGCGCCAACCCTCCGGCCGACGCACCCAGGTCTGGCTCTGCCGTCCGACGCGGCCGTTTCGCTCGAAGGTCGCATTCGCCGTCGCGAAATCCTGGCCATGGGTGGTGATGACGGTGCGCAGCAGCTTGCGACCCAGCCCGACGGAGGGGCGGCTGGCACGGAATTCCATGATCTCGGCGTATCCGTGCAGGATTTCGGTCGCACCATAGCGGATGGTCCGCGGATCGTTCCAGAACAGCTCATCCAGCACCGCCACGTCATTCGTCACCAGCGCCTGTTCATAGCGGGCGAAGGCCGCGGTGACCTCGGCGACGACCTCGGGGATGTCGGTCTGCATCAAGCTGGATCCTTGCGGACGGGGTAACCTGCGGTTCACCTTAACCAGGGGAGGCCGGAAAGGGCCAGACCACCGGGCGGGACGCATGATGCGGATCAAGGCAAGCGCCGATCGCAAGGCTCATCCTGCCCCCAGGAACAACCGGGCAGGAGAGCGAAGACCATGGCCTTGCAGGATCTGCTGGTACATCTCGATGGCACCGAGGCTGCCGCCAGGCGGCTGGACTTCGCCGCGGCCGTGGCCGCCCGGCATGACGCGCATCTGATCGGGCTGCATGCGATGGAGGCCTCCCTGCCCATCGGCCTGGCCGCCAACCCGTCCAGCGCCGCGCTCGGCGAATTGGCGGAGCGCATGCGGGCGGAGGCGGCGGCCTCCGCCGCCCGGTCCCGCACCGCCTTCGACGAAAAGCTGCGCCGGGACGGCCTGCGCGGCGAATGGCGGGAGACGGACACGCTGCCGGCGGAGATGGTGGTCCTGCATGCGCGCTATGCCGACATGACGGTGCTCGGCCAGCCGGACCCCTCGGGCCCGGATGTGAGGCTGGATGAGGCGATCCTGGAACAGGCGCTGTTCCAATCCGGCCGTCCGGTGCTGATGGTGCCCTATGCCGGCACCTTCCGGAAGGCGCCGGAGCGTGTGCTGGTGGCCTGGAAGGCCGGCCGCGAAGCGGCGCGGGCGGTGCATGATGCGCTGCCGCTGCTGCGGGCGGCGCGGGAGGTGAAGGTGCTGGCCATCAACCCGCGGCACGGCATCGGCGGCGATGGTGAGGTGCCGGCCGTCGATCTCGCCCTGCATCTGGCGCGCCACGGCGTGCAGGCGACCGCCGAGCATCTGGTGACGGATGAAATACCGGCCGCCGACCTGCTGCTGAACGAGGCGGCCGATTCCGATGCCGGCCTGATCGTCATGGGTGGCTATGGTCATTCACGCCTGCGCCAATTGATCCTGGGCGGCGTCACGCGTGGCATCCTGGCGCGCATGACGGTCCCGGTTCTGATGGCGCATTGACCTCAGTCGAGGCCGAAAAGGGCCGCCGGGTTGGTCGAGGTCATCCGGCGGATCTCGTCATCGGAGAAGCCCTCGCTCTGCACCAGCAGCATGTATTCCCGGAAGCATTCCACCGGCGGCGGCAGCAGGAAGACGCCGCCATCGGAGGACAGGATGCAGTGGTCGCCGGCGGCACGGATGCGCGGGGTGAAATCCTGGATGGTGCTGGCGGAGGCGATCTTGTGCTTCTCCTCATCCACATGCGTCAGCCCGACCTGCGTCGCATGGGTCAGGATGAAGAAGGACAGTTCGACATAGCCACCCAGCGCGGTGATGGCCTGGATCTGGTCAATGGCGTAGCGCGAGCCATGGGTGCGGATGCGCGTCACGCCACGGCGCTTGCATTCCTCGGCCAACGCCACCGCTTCACGGCCGGAGACATGGCCGCAGTCGAACACCACATCCTTCTCGGCACACAGGTCCATGATGGCGCAGACCACATCCGGCACCTTGCCGGACTCCGGCACTTGGAAGGTGGTCTCCAGGAAGGCGGGGCTGCGGCCCTCACGTTCCGCGATGTAGCGGGTGTGGTGCGTGGGCAGGGAGACGAAGCGCGCGCCGGTGCCGGGGCCGTAGCCATAGCCGATCGCGGCCTTTGCCACTTCCAGCGTCACGCCGCCGGCGGTGGGCTGCATGATGACGCCGCCGAAGGCCTTGCAGCCGAGATGGCCGAGCTCGTCATTCGCCAGGGCGGCGAAGCCCGAGGTGTTCTGGAAGTTGCACATGATGCCGATGGCGCGCATGCCGGCGGCCGCGGCCTGGCGCACCGCCTCGAACACATTCACCGATCGGCCGTTCAGATGCGGCGCGCAATGCACATGCGGGTCGATGGCGCCCTGCAGCAGATGCGCGCCGGGCATGGTGTAGGGCATGGCGTTGGTCCTCAGCGTCGGGCGAGGCGGCGTTCCAGCCGTTCGCCGAAATGTTTGGTGGGCCAGCAGATCAGGAAATACAGCACCAGGATGCTGCCGAAGCAGAGCAGCGCGGAGAAGCCGCGTGTGTTCAGGATCTTCGCCGCATAGGTCAGCTCCATCACGCCGATCTGGCTGGCGATGGAGGTGCTCTTGATGAAGCCGACAGTATAGCCAAACAGTGGCGGCAGCACGATCCGAAAACTCTGCGGCGCGACCACCCGCCACAGCGTGCGCCAGCGCCCGAAGTTCATCGCCTCCGCCGCGTCCCATTGCGGCGCGGGGATGGATTCGAGGCCGGCGCGTGCGATCTCCGCCGCGAAGGCGGCCGCGGACAGAACCACAGTGACGAGTGCGACCGTAAATAGCGAAGCCTGCGCGCCGGAAAGCTGGAAGGCGAAGAACACGCACATCAGCTTCACCAGGAAGGGGATGCGGCGGAACAGCTCGACATACAACGTGGCCACGATCCGCAGCGGCAGCCAGCCGAACAGCCGCGGGTGGCGGCATATGGCGAAGAGGAAGCCGAAGCCGAAGCCAACGGTGGCGCCGATCCAGGACAGCAGCAGCGTGTTGACCAGCGCCTCGCCGATGAACAGCAGGTTGTAGTATCCGAAGAAGCGCGGCGCTTCCTCCACCACCTGTTCCCACATCGCTCAGAACACCTTCGCGTTGACGCGGAACAGCCAGCGTCCGAGCAGGGCGAGCGCCAGGCTGCAGACGATGGTCAGCGCGATGTAGATGACGGCCGTGATGGAGAAGACCTCCAGCGCGCGGAAGGTGAGCGCATTCACGTTGTAGGCGCGGCCCGTCAGTTCCTCGACCGCGAAGATGGCGGCGATGGAGGTGGTCATCACCTGGATGATGAACTGGTTGGCCAGCGGCGGGTACAGCGCCTTGGCGATATGCGGCAGCACCACGTACCAGATGGTCTGCACCAGGCTGAATCCCATCGCCGCCGCCGCATCCATCTCCGCCCGCCGCAGGCTGGAGAAGCCGGCGCGCTGGATCTCGGTGAGATAGGCGCCGGCATTCAGCGACATGCCGATGGCGACGGCGGCATAGGGCGAGAGCAGGATACCCATGTCGGGCAGCACGAAGAAGATGAAGAAGATCTGCACCAGCAGCGGCGTGTTGATGAAGAAGGTCACATAGGCCCGCACCGCCATCCGCGCCGGGCGTGGCCCATAGGCCAGCACCGCCGCATTCACCAGCCCGATCGTCCAGCCGATGAAGAAGGAGATGCAGGCCAGTTGCAACGTCAGCCAGGCCCCGGCCAGCAAATAGGGTATATGGCCGGTGACCTGCGAATAGATGAGGGTGTAGGACACGCCTCAGAAGAAGGGGCTGTGCGGCACCTTGGTGAACATTGGGCCGTCGAACCACTTCTCCCAAGCCCGCTCGATCGTGCCGTCCATGTGCAGTTCGTACAGTGCGATGTTCAGCCAGTTGCGGAGGGAATGGTTGTTCTTGGCAACCCCGAGGCCGGAATAGGTGACGCCGAAGGTCGGCACCGCCGTCACCTCCCACTGCACCTGGCGGAAGGGACGCAGCGCGAAGCGCACGGAATCGATGCCGTCGAAGCTGGCCTGGGCGCGGCCCTGGGCGATGGCGCGGTTGCGGTCCGGGTAATTGTCCAGCAGCAGCACCTGCGCGTTGGGGATGACGCGGGCGATATAGGGGATGGCGGTGGTGCCGCGCACCTGGGCCAGGGTGATGTCCGGCTTGTTCAGCGCCTCGAGCGTCGTGTGGCCACGGCCCTGCACGGCGACGATGCCGTAATTCTCGGAATGCACGGGCACGGTGTAGTCGATGACCTTGGCGCGCTCGCTGGTGCGGGACATGGCGCCCATCACGAAGTCGATTCGGCCGGAGGCGACCATCGGGATGCGGTCCGGCGAGCCCACCGGCTGCAGCACCAGCGCGACCCCAAGCTTGCGCGCGATGGCTGCCGCGACCTCCGGCTCGAAGCCGTCGATCTGGTTGCGGTCGTTGTACAGCGCGCGCGGCGGCAAAGTGGGGTTCACGCCGACGCGCAACTCATTGGCGCGCAGCACATCCTCCAAGGGACGCGCGGAGGCCTGGCCCGGCGTGAACAGGGCGGCACCGGCGGCGGCCGCGGCGGCGCCTCCGACAAACAGCGAGCGACGATCGGTCATGGCGATGGCTCTCCCTAATGCCGCAGGATGCGGGCGGTGAAATCACGCAGGCGGGGGCTCTGCGGCGCGTCGAAGATCTGCGCGGGCGGGCCGACCTCCACCACACGGCCCTGGTCCATGAAGACGACGGTGGTCGCGACTTCGCGGATGAAGGCCATCTCGTGGCTGACGATCAGCATGGTCATGCCATCGGCGTGGAGCGCGCGGATGGTATCCAGCACCTCCCCCACCAGTTCCGGGTCCAGCGCGCTGGTCACCTCGTCCAGCAGCAGGATGTCCGGGTGCAGCGCCAAAGCGCGGGCGATGGCGACGCGCTGCTGCTGGCCGCCGGAGAGTTCATCAGGATAGGCGTTGAACTTCTCGCCGAGGCCGACCTTGGCCAGCAGGCTGCGCGCCTCGGCCTCGACCTCCGCGGATTTGCGCTTCTTCACCAGGGTCGGCGCGATGGCGACGTTGCGCAGCGCGGTCATGTTCTGGAACAGGTTGTATTGCTGGAAGACGATGGCGAAGCGGTCCCGCGCCGCGCGGAGGGATTCGCGGTTGCCGTAATCCACCGCCTGCCCGCCCAGCGTCACCCGCCCGGCGCGCGGCTTCAGCAGCCCGACCAGCGCGCGCAGCAGGGAGGATTTGCCCGAACCGGATGGGCCGATCAGCCCCACCACCTCGCCCTTCGCGAAGTTCAGCGTGACGTCGCTGAGCACGTCATTGGCGCCGCCATAGCTGGCGGACAATCCTTCAAGCGCGAGGAAGGCCAAGCCCTGTCCCACTTCCCTGTCTGTCGCCGTGAAGTGTCTTTGCGTGAACGGCATGTCGTCAAGCGGCATTGCGGGCATGGACGTGATCGCGAAGCAGGATAGGATGAAAGATGTGGCACACCCCATCCGAATCGCAGGCATTTCGCGCCCCGCCGACGTGGCCTTCAGCTTCGAGGGACGCGCGCTTTTCGCACCCGCGGGCGAGAACCTCGCGGCCGCGCTGATCGCCGCCGGTATACGACGCCTCGGCGAGGGCCAGGATGCGGCGCGGCCGCGTGTGGCACTGTGCATGATGGGTGTGTGCCAGCAATGCCTGCTGCGCGTGGATGGCCGGCTGGCGCAGGCCTGCCTGACACCCATCTACGCCGGCATGGTGGTGACGGCGGCATGATCCATGACATCGCGGTGCTGGGCGGCGGGCCGGCCGGCATGGCCGCGGCTGCGGAAGCAGCACAGCGGGGCGCGCGCGTGGTGCTGCTGGAGGAAAGCCCTGCACCTGGCGGCCAGGTGTACCGGGCGCCGCCCGCGGGCTTCACCTTGCCGCCGGACGCCGACAGCCGCGCCGGCGATGGGCTGCGCGCCACCCTGCGGCAATCCGGCGCGGAGGTACGAACCGGATGCCGCGTCTGGGGTGTCGGCGGCGGCCCGCTGGTGCCGATGGGCGCCGAGGCCGCGCCATTTCGTCTGGATGCGCTGGCCCCGGATGGCCAGAGCTTCGCCGTGCAGGCGCGCGCCCTGGTGCTCTGCGCCGGCACGCATGAACGGATCATCGCCTTCCCGGGCTGGACGCTGCCGGGTGTGCTCGGGCTGGCGGCGGCGACCATATTGCTGAAGGCGCATGGCGTGCTGCCAGGGCGGCGCGTGGTGGTGGCGGGCGCCGGACCGCTGCTCTACGCCGTGGCGGCGAAACTGCTGAAGGCGGGGGCGGAGGTCCCGGCGGTGGTGGACCTGGCCGCCAGCCACGAATGGGTGCGCGCCTTGCCGGCGTTGGCGGCGCGGCCTGACTTGCTGGCGCGCGGGTTCATGTGGCGCGCGCAGATGCTGGCGCGTGGCGTGCGGGTGATGGCCGGCGCACGTGTCGCCGCGGCGGCGGGCGAGGATGTGCTGGAGCGGGTGCAGGTCGGCGATAGCTGGATCGACTGCGACGCCCTGTGCATCGGCCACGGCCTGGTGCCGGCGACGGAGGCCACACGCGCCTTCCGTGCCGCGCATCGCTATACGGCGGAGCTTGGGGGCTGGGTGCCGGTGCTGGATGCGGATCAGCGCTGCTCCGTGCCCTTCCTGTATGCGGCCGGGGATGGCGCGGGCGTGCGCGGCGCGGCGGCCGCCCCGGCCTCCGGCCGCTTGGCGGCGCTGGCGGCGCTGCATGATCTCGGGATGTTGCGGGACCATGCGGCGGCGCGCTTGGAACCGGCGCGGGTTCATGCCCGCGCGGCGAAGGCGGGCGGCGCGATGGCGCGGATGATGGCGTTGCGGCCCGCGCTGGTGCAGGCGATCCCACCCGAGACCATCATCTGCCGATGCGAGGGCGTGACGCGCGCGCAGATCGACGCGGCTTGCGCGGATGGCGCCGCCGAGATGAACCAGATGAAGCAGTTCACCCGCTGCGGCATGGGCCCCTGCCAGGGGCGGCTCTGCGGAGAAACGGCGGCGGAGCTGGTGGCGCTGCATTGCGGCGGCCGTGAACGCGCCGGCTTCGCCACCGGGCGCCTTCCGTTGCGGCCGGTGGCGATGGACGCGCTGCTCGGTGATTTCGACTATGCGGATATTCCCGTGCCCAACGCGGCGCCGATCTGATGTTCGATGTCGCGGTGATCGGCGCGGGCGTGATGGGCTGCTCCACGGCGCTGTTCCTGGCGCGGGCCGGCATGAAGGTGGTGCTGCTGGATCGCGGTGCCATCTGCCGCGAGGCCTCGGGCGTGAATGCCGGCACGCTGACCATGCAGATGACCCGCGCGGCGCTGATCCCCTATGCGCTGCGGGCGCATGAGATGTGGCTGCGCATGCCCGAATGGTGCGATGGCGGCAACGTGCTCGCCACCGGCTGCCCCGGGCTTTCCGTCGCCTTCACCGAGCATGAGGCGGCGATGCTGGAGGAGCGCGCGCATTTCCGCCGGCAGGCCGGCGCGCCGATCGAATTGGTCACGCCCGCCCGCGCACGGGAGATCGAGCCGGGGCTGTCGGATCGCGTGATCGCGGCGGGGCATTGCCCGATCGACGGTTTCACCAGCGCCTACCTCACCGGCCGCGCCTTCCGGCCGGCGCTGCTGAATGCGGGCGTCGCATTGCGGGAGAATTGCGCGGTGCGTGGCATCGCGCCGGGCTTCGTGCTGGATACGGCGGCGGGTGCGGTGCAGGCGAAGCGCATCGTGCTGGCGGGCGGCGTCTGGTTGCAGGACATGGCAGCCTGGCTCGGCGTGACGCTGCCGATCAAGGTGCTGATCAACCAGCTTGTGGTGACGGAACGCATGGCGCCGGTGATGCGGACGGTGCTCGGCGTGGCATCTGGCCTGCTGTCGCTGAAGCAATATGCGAATGGCTCCGTGCTGATCGGCGGCGGCTGGCAGGGCATCGGGGACCGCACGCGCGGCGGGCTGGCGGTGAAGCCCGAGAGCTTCCTCGGCAATGTGCGCCTGGCGGCCCATACCGTGCCGGCGCTGCGCGATGCGCGCGTGGTGCGCGCCTGGCTGGGGCTGGAGGCGGAGACGGCGGATGCGCTGCCGGCCATCGGCCCCATCCCTGGCATCGACGATGCCTGGATCATCGGCAGCGTGCATTCCGGCTATACCAGCGGCCCCTATCTCGGGAAGCTGCTGGCCCAGGCCATCTGCGGCCAGGCGCCGGAACTGCCGCTGTTTCCCATCGACCGTTTGCTGGCGCAGGAGAAGGCGGCGTGAAGCCCCAGACATTCCACGGCATCTATCCCTCCACCGTGCTGCCGATGCGCGCGGACTACTCGGTGGATTGGGAAAGCTACGCCCGCCACACTGCCCATTGCGTGCTGCGCGACGGCATGGCGGGCGTGCTGATCAACGGCCATGCCGGCGAGAATTACGTGATGACGCGCGCGGAAAAGAAGCGCGCGGTGGAGGTCTCGGTCGCCACCGTCGGCGCATCCCGCCTCGTGGTCGCCGGCGTCAACGCCGAAAGCAGCCTGGAGGCGGCGGAGGAAGCGCGGGAGGCGAAGGCGGCCGGCGCCGATGCGGTGATGGTGTTCCTGCCGAACAGCTTTGCGCTGGCCCACACCACGGCCATGTCCGTGCTGCACCACCGCGCGGTGGCGGATGCCGTGCCGGGGATGCCGATGTTCCTGTTCCAGGCACACCACGCCGCCGGCCGCATGGCCTTCACGGCGGAGACGCTGGACGCGCTGCTCGACATTCCGGAGGTCGTCGGCATCAAGGAAGGCGGGTGGGAGGTGGACAGCTACGACGATGTCCGCCGCCGCGTGCGCGCGAAGCGGCCGGATGTCGCGGTCTGCGCCTCCGGCGACGAGCATCTGTTCGCCTGCTACGTACATGGCTCCGATGGCAGCCTGGTCTCGCTGGCGGATATCCTGCCGGATGAGATCGTGGCGCTGGATGCCGCGGTGCGCGCCAACGACCTGCCCGCCGCGCGCACGCTGCACGAAAAGCTGGAACCGCTGGCGGAGGCAATCTACGGCGCCCCCCCGGGCGGGCGCGCCACCGCGCGGCTGAAATTCTGCCTGTGTGAGATGGGCGTCATCCCCGATGCCACGGTGCGCCTGCCGCAGCCGCCGGTGGAGGCTGCGGAGGCGGCCATGCTGCGGGCGGCGCTCAGGGCATCAGGTTTGTAGGCCGCACCGTCAGCCGCCGTTCCGCCCAGCGGCCGAGATTGGCCAGCGCCCAACTGATGATGAAGTACAGAACCAGCGCAGTGCCATAGGTGATCAGCGCGGAAAACCCGCGCTGCGTCAGCATCTTCGCCGCGAAGGTGATCTCGATGAAGCCGATCTGGCTGACCAGCGACGTCTCCTTCACCATCGACAGCACATGCACGATGGAGGGCGGCAGGATCACCCGCCAGCTCTGCGGCAGCACCACACGGCGCAGCGCGGTGAGCCCCGGCATGTTCATGGTCTGCGCCGCTTCCCATTGCGTGCGCCGCACCGTCTCGAACCCCGCGCGCACATTTTCGGCGGCGAGCGCCGACATGCGCAACGCCACGGCAGTGACCGCGATGGACCAGAGCGGCGCCTCCAGCCGCGCGAATTGCGAGAGGAAGAACACCAGCAGCAGCAGCACCAGGAAGGGGATGCGGCGGAATACCTCCACCCACAGGATGCAGGCCGCGCGCAGCGGCGCGACAGGGTTGATCTGCGGCAGGCGCAGTACCGCCAGCAGGAAGCCGATGGCGTAGCCGATGCTGCAGCCGGCGACCGCGGCGATCAGCGTGTTGCCCACCGCGATGGCCAGGAAGCGCAGGTTCCACCAGGTGTAGAAGCGCGGCGCCTCGGCCAGCAGCATGTCCCAGGCATTCATACCGACACCCTCAGACGCCGGGCGGCCCGCCTCCGCGGCCCTTGGCTTCGCGGCACCCGCCGCGGCGGCCATTCGGCCGCTCGGCCAGCAGAGGGTGCCGGCCGCAGGTGGAGACCCCTGGGTGCCCGCATCAGAACACCTTGGCCTTCACGCGGAACAGCCACCGCCCCACCAGCCACAGCAGTGCGGAGGCCACCACCGTCAGCGCGATGTAGATCACCGCGACAATCGAAAAGATCTCGACGGAGCGAAAGGAAATCGCATTGGCGTTCAGCGCGCGCCCGGTCAGTTCCTCCACACCGAAGATCGCGGCCATGGAGGTGCCGAGCGTCATGATGATGTAGTGGCTGGATAGCGCCGGATACAGCGCGCGGATCACATGCGGCGCGATCACGTACCAAACCGTCTGCACGCGGCCGAACCCCAATGTCTCCGCCGCCTCAAGCTCGGCGCGTGGCACGTCGGCAAAACCGGCGCGCTCGATCTCGGTGAGGTAGGCGCCGGCGTTCAGCGTCATGCCGATCAGCACGGCCGTGACGGGCGACAGGATGATGCCGATCTCGGGCAGTGCGAAGAACAGGAAGAATATCTGCACCAGCTGCGGCGTGTAGGTGAAGAACCGCACATAGCCGATGACCAGCGCGCGCAGCGGCCAGGCGGCGTAGGTCAGCGCCGCCGCGCCGGCGAGGCCGATCAGCAGCCCGCCGGCGAACGCCACGCCGGCGATCCACAGCGCGGTCGCCGCGCCCAGCAGGAAGTCGGGCAGGTATTGCCAGACCTGCCCGTATTGAAGCTGCAAGCGGGCGGCTTCAGAACATCGGGTTGAAGGGGATCGGCGTCGTCATCGGTACCCCGAAATACTTCTGCCAGGTGGTGTTGACGAAGCCGCTGCGGTGCATCTCGAACAGGATGACGTTCAGCACGTCCTTCAAGGTGGAGTTGCCCTTCTGCACACCGATGCCGACCCAGAAGCTGGCCAACACCTCGTCCAGGATCTTCCACTGCACGGGGAAGTTCCGCATCGGGATGACGACGGATTCCGCCACATCCACCATGGCGTCCGCGCGGCCCTGCGCCAGGGCGCGGAAGCAATCCGGGTAGTTGTCCAGCAGCGTCACCTGCGCCTGCGCCGCATTGGCCGCGATCCACGGCACGCCGACCGTACCGCGCACCTGCACCAGCCGCACCGCGCGGTTGTTGAGGTCCGCCGGCGTGTTGATCGGCACGGCCGTGCCGCTTTGCTTGGTCAGGACCACCATGGATTGCGTATGCAGGGGCACCGTGTAGTCGATGACCAGCGCACGCTCCACCGTGCGGGTGATGGCGCCCAGTACTATGTCGATTCGGTCGGCCTGGAGGAAGGGAATGCGGTCGGGGCTGCCGACCTGCACGATTTCCAGCTCCACATTCATGCGTCGCGCAATCTCGCGCGCGATCTCGGCGTCGAAGCCGTCGATCTGGTTGCGCTCGTTGAACAGGCCCATCGGCGGCAGCGTCGGGTTGATGCCGGCGCGCAGGCGGCGGGTGGAGAGCACCTGGTCCAGCGGCCGCGCCTGGGCGGTGCCGCCCAGCAGCGGCAGCGCGGCGGCAAGGCCGAGCAGGTGGCGGCGATCGAGATGGCTTGGCATGTATACGCTCCCTTCGAATCGGTTGGCGTGTGCAATCCCTGTGGGCGGCGCTTGGGCGGCCGCGTCGGATGCAGCTTGGCCGCCGCGGCGCGGCACGACAAGGCCACTGCGGGGACGAATCAGCGTGCCAGCGACCGACCTGCCAAAGTCGCAAGCAGCCCCGCCACCAGCAGCGGCAGCGATGCCAGCGCCCAGGATTGCGCGGCCAGCGCGCCGATCAGCGGCGGCGCCAGAAGCTGCGCGAGGTTGTTGCCCTGGATCACCAGCCCTACCGCCGGCGCCACCAGCGCCGGGTCCGGCACGGCGCGCGGCAGCAGCGCGAAGCAGGCCGCCGGCAGCAACCCGCCGATGCCGCAGGCCAGCACCGCCAGCACCACTACCGCCGTTGGGTCCGGCACCAGATAGACGCCCGATCCCAGCAGCGCCATGCCGAGCGCGCCCGCCACCACCAGCCGCTCCGCCGCCACGCCGCGGCGCATCAGCAGGCCGGACAGCAGATTGCCCCCGGCATTGGCCAGCGCCGCCAGCGCAGCCGCGGAGCCCGCGCCGCCGGTGCCGGCGCCAAGCGACTCCAACCGCGCCGGCAGGAAGGCGGCGATGCCGAAATACAGGGTGTTATAGGTGGCGAAGGCGCTCGCGATTTGCAGCGGCCGGCGCGCGGCGGACAAAGCGCGCAATTGCGCCGCGATCGGCGCGGCGGGCGGTGCCGCCGATACCACCGCGCGCGGCACCAGGCGCCAGCAGAGCAGCGCGGCCAGCCCGAGCGCCAGCGCCAGCACCATCCAGGCGAAGCGCCAGCCCTGCGCCTCCACCAGCGGCGCGCTGACCAGGCCGAGCGCGATGCCGGCCGGCATGTAGGTGCCCCAGAGCCCCATGGCGAGGCCGCGGTCCCGCGCCGCGACGCTGGCGGAAATCAGCCCCGGCGCCGCGACCACCAGCAGCAGGAAGCCCGCACCCTCCGCGATGCGTGCCAGCAGCAGCAACGCCGCATTGGGCGCCAGCGCAGCGGCCACCCCGGCCACGGCGCCCAGTGCGAGCCCGGCCAGCAGCGCCCGGCGCGGCCCGATGCGGGCGACGGCAAGGCCAATGCCCAGGCCGCCCAGCGCCGCCATCAGCGCGAACAGGGAAACCAGTAGCGCCGCGCCGGCCAGGCCAAGGCCGAACTCGGCGCCGATGGTGGTCATCGCCGCCGGCACCTTGCCGATCTGCGCCGCGCCCAGTACGCCGCCGGCCAGCATGGCGGCGACAGGGGCCCAACGCGTCATCGGCGCGACAGGGTCAGCCCCGGCGCTCGATCAACTCCACGCGCACGCCATCCGGCGCCTGGAGGAAGGCGATGCGGACGCCCGGCCGGGCCTCGGTGGGGCCGGAGATCAGCGGCACGCCCTTGGACTTCAAATCGGCCAGCGCCGCATCCAGGTCATCGACGCCGAGGCCCACATGCTCCAGCCCCAGGAAGGGCGGCGCCGGCGGGGCGGCGGTATCGGCCGGCACTTCCTCCACGAATAATGGCACGGAAGCGAGGTCGAGGATGATCCGCAGCTTGCCGCCCGGCATCACGCGCTGCCGGATCTCGGCGCCGAAGGCCGAGACATAGAAGGCGGCGGTCGCCTCCGGGTCCGGGCTGCGCAGGTGGAGGTGGTCGAATCGGTAGGTGTTCATGGGGGCTTTCTTGCCTGTTCCGAAGTGATTCTCAAACGGTCTCCGGCGCCTCGCGCCGCAGCAGGCGGCCGGCGGGGGTTTCGCTGGCGCCATCGGACTGCGTGTAGACGGATTGGCCGTTCACCCAGGTCTCGACGATGCCTTCCGCCACCTGGCGCGGTTTGGCGAAGCTGGCGCGGTCGCGCACCGTCGCGGCGTCGAACAGCACCAGGTCGGCGAAGGCCCCTTCGCGCAGCACCCCACGATCCGGGATGCCGAAGATCGCGGCCGTGCGGCCGGTCATCTTGTGCACGGCGGTTTCCAGGTCGAACAGACCCAGCTCCCGGCTGTAATGGCCGAGCACGCGGGGAAAGGTGCCCCAGAGCCGCGGATGCGGGTGCGGCGCCAGGGGGCCGCCATCGCTGCCGACCATGGATAGCGGATGCGCCAGGATGCGGCGCACATCCACCTCCGCCATGTTGTGGAAGACGCCGCCGCCGGGTGCCAGGCGCCGCGCGGCCTCGGCCAGGTCAACGCCCCATTCGGCGGCAATGTCGTCCAGCGCGCGGCCCGCCATCTCCGGATGCGGCACGGAGTAGGTGACCGTCACCGGCACATCCGCCCGCGGCGGGCGCGCGGCGAGGGAGGTGGAGGAGGCGGTGTAGGGATAGACGTCGAAGGCCACGGGGTAGCCGGAAGCGTGACGCTCGATCAGCGCCAGGCTTTGGGCGGAGCGGCCGTGGTTTTCCGGCTGGGCGCATTTGTGGTGGCTGATGATGATGGGCGCGCCGACCGCGCGGCCGATCCGCAGCGTTTCCTCGATGCTGTCCAGCACATGGTCGGCCTCGTCGCGCATATGGGTGACATACAGGCCGCGGTGCTCGCGCAGCGCCTCCGCCACCGCGATCACCTCCTCCGTCGGGGCCGCCTTGCTGGGCGGGTAGAACAGGCCGGTGGAGAAGCCGGCGGCACCCTCCGACAGCGCCTGTGCGAGTTGCTTCCGCATCCGCTCGGCTTCCTTGTCCGTCGCCGGCCGGCCGGTATCGCGCCCCATGGCGCCGATCCGCAGCGACATGTGGCCGATCAACGCCAGCGTGTTGACCGCAGACGGCGTGGCGCGAAGCCGGTCCGCATAGGCGGCAAAACTATCAAAGATCCACCATTCGGGGGCGCAGATGCCGTCCATCGGCGCGGGCGGGCGCTCGGCCATCGGCACGGGGGCCAGGCTGATGCCGCAATTGCCGACCACCACGGTGGTGACGCCCTGGCTGGTCTTGCACAGCATGCAGGCGGGGCCGCAGAGCACCGCCTGGTCGTCATGCGAATGCGCGTCGATGAAGCCGGGTGCCACCACGCGGCCCTCGGCCATCACCTCCCGGTCCGCCGCCAGGCCCGAAAGGTCACCGATCGCCGCGATGCGATCGCCGCGCACCGCCACATCGCCGCGGCGGCGTGGCGCGCCGGTGCCGTCGATCAGCGTGGCATCGCGCAGGATGAGGTCGCAGCGGAAGGCCATGGGCGGCGTCCTTCGGTTCGGTGACCAGGATGGCGCCGGGCGCGGATCGGCGAAAGCCCTCCCGCCGCCTCGCGATCCGGGGCATTGTGGGGGCCAAGCCTCAGGATGCCGCCCGTGCCCGACCGTCGCCATTTGCTGCTGCTTGGCGGTGGCCATGCCCATGTGGAGGTGCTGCACCAGCTTGGGCAAAACCCCTTGCCCGGCTGGCGCGTGACCCTGCTGACGCGGGAGGAGATGTCGCCCTATTCCGGCATGCTGCCCGGCGTGATCGCCGGGCTGTACCAGCCGGCGCAGGCACTGATCGACATGCCGGCGCTGACCGCGCGCTGCGGGGTGGAACTGCTGCTCGACCGCTGCACCGGCATCGACCCGCAGGCGCGGCTCGTGCGGCGCGCGAATGGCGCGGAGGTGGCGTGGGACCTGCTGTCGATCGATACGGGCGCCACGCCCGATACCAGCCGCACGCCAGGTGCCGCGGAACATGCGCTGCCGCTGAAGCCGATCGATGCGCTGCTGCCGCGGATGCAGGCGATCACCGCGGCGGCGCGGCCGGGCCAGCATATGGTTGTGGTCGGTGGCGGTGCGGCGGGGTTCGAGGTGGCCTGTGCGCTGGCAGCGCGGCTGCCGGCCGCGGTCACGCTGGTGGCCGGCGCCTCCGGCCTGCTGGCGGGCTTTCCGGATGGCTTGCGGCGACGGGCGAGGCAGGCCTTGGTCCAGCGCGGCGTGACGCTATCGGAAGGCCGGAACGTGGCGCGGGCGACAGCCGGCGCGGTGCATGTGGAGGGTGGGCAGACGCTGCTGGCCTCGGCCGTCATCTGGGCCACCGGCGCGGCCGCCGCACCCTGGCTGGCAGAGACAGGGTTGCACCGTGATGCACGCGGCTTTCTGCGGGTCGATGCCTGCCTGTGCGCGGAGGGCCATTCCGACATCTTCGCCGTGGGCGACGTGGCGAGCTTTCCCGATTCGCTGCCCAAGGCCGGCGTCTTCGCCGTGCGCCAGGGCCCCGTCCTGGCGGCCAATCTGCGCGCGGTGGCGATGGGCGAGGCGCCGCAGCCCTATGTCCCGCAGCGGGATTATCTGCGGCTGCTGTCCCTGGCGGATGGGCGGGCGCTCGGCACGCGCAACGGCCTCGTGTTCGGCGGGCGCTGGGTGTGGTGGCTGAAGGACCGGATCGACCGGCGCTTCATGGCCCGTTACCAGCACTGAGCCTTGCGGCCAGCGCCGGCGACAGGCCGATGGTCTCCACCGGCCCATGCGGGACCAGCCCGGCACTGCCCTGGCCGAGCGCGGCCAAAGCGGCGCACAACCCGACCTCCACGGAACACAGCACCGGCACGCTGATGTCGATCCGCGCCGCCAGCCCGGCAAGGCCGGCACCGCCCAGAATTACCACCTCCGCCCCGTCCTGTTCGACGCAGGCGCGGCAGCTTTTCGCCAGCAGCGCCAGGGCGGCATCCGGGTCGCGCGCGATCTCGCCGCCCGTGGGTGCGACGGTGCGGATGCCGGCGAGCTGTGTTGCATAACCGCGGCCGGCGAAGAACTCCTCCAGCATCGGCTTCCAGGCGGCGCCGCCCGTCACCACGCCAAAGCGACGACCCTGGGCGGCGGCGGCGGAGGCATCGGCCAGGCCGAGCACGGGCACCGGCGCCAATTCGCGCAGCGCATCCAGGCCGGGGTCGCCGAAGCAGCCGATCAGCACGGCATCGGCCTCCGCGCCGTGTTCCGCATAGGCGTCGATCGCCGCGTGGGCCGCGATGGCGGAACTGGCGCGGCTGGCGATGTAGCGGGCGCCGAAGCGGCCCGTCGCGCCCTGGATGGTCACGCCGGGTGGCGCCATGCCGCGCGCGATGGCGACCAGGCGGTCCGTAATCGCCTCGGTCGTGTTGGCGTTGATCAGCAGCAGCTTCATGCAGGTCTCAATTCGGGTCGCCGCTGCCCTCGTACCACGCCAGGATGTCGCGTGCCTGCAGGAAGGCCACGCCGGGCATCGCCGCCAGGTCGTCCAGCATCGCCTCCAGCGCCGCGATGCGGTGCGGCACGCCGGTGATATAGGGGTGGATGGCGATGCACATCACGCGCGGCGTCGTGCCCACCTCCGCCAGCAGCCGCGCGGCATGCAGCCGGGCGCGGCGGGGCAGCTCCTGCTCGTCATGGTGTTGGATCATGACGACGGGAATGTCGTTCAGCTCGACGCTGTAGGGCATGGTAAAAAGTGGGCCATGCGCGGTCTCAAGCCGGCAGGGCAGGTCATCCACCACCCAGTCGGCGCAGTAGCGCAGCCCGGCCTCGGCCAGCAGGTCCGCGGTCTCCAGCGTTTCCGTCAGGCCGGGGGCGAGCCAGCCGAGCGGCGGGGCGCCGGTGCAATCCTGGATCGCCTGGATCGTCTGGCGGATCATCGCGCGCTGGTCGGGTACCTTGTGGGTCGGCACCTGCACATGGCCGTGCCCCATGAAGTCCCACCCCGCCTCATGCGCCGCCTGCGCCACGCGCGGATAGGCGGTGCAGACGGAGCCGTTGACGGAGAGCGTCGGCCGGATGCCGCGTTTCTGGAAGGCGTCGAGAAAGCGCCAGAAGCCGACGCGCATGCCGTATTCGTGCCAGCCCCAATTGGCGATGTCCGGCAGCAGCGCCGCGCCCGTGGGGGCCACCAGCACCTGGCGCGGCATCGGGTTGTCGATCAGCCAGTTCTCGACATTCACCACTGGCCAGACCGCGACCTTGGCGCCGCCCGGCAGGGCGCTGGGCGGGCGGTCCGACGGGGTGAGATAGCGCAGGCGTTGTTCGGGACGCATCACGCCGCCTTCTTCGCATGGTGGGAATGCAGCCGCGCGCCGAGCTCGCGCCGCACCTCGTTGAATTCCGGGGAGGCGACGTCGCGCGGTCGCGCCAGCTCCACTTGATGCGCGCTGGCGATGCGGCCGGGGCCGGGCTCCATCACCACGACGCGGTCGGACAGGAAGATCGCTTCCTCGATGCTGTGGGTCACGAACAGCACGGTCAGGCCGGTACGCTGCCAGAGCTCGAGAAGCTCGTCCTGCAGGCGTTCGCGCGTCATCGCATCCAGCGCGCCGAAGGGCTCGTCCATCAGCACCACCTCCGCGTCATTCGCCAGCACGCGGGCAATGGCGACACGCTGCTTCATGCCGCCGGAGAGTTGGTGCGGATAGGCATCGGCGAAGCGGGTCAGGCCGATCAGGCTGATGAAACGCTCGACCGTGTCACGCAACTCCGCCTTCGGTCGGCCACGGCTGGCGGGGCCGAAGCCGATATTTTCCCGGACTGAGAGCCAAGGGAACAGCCCGTAATCCTGGAAGACCATGCCGCGATCCGGTGCGGGACCTGCGATCGGCTTGCCCCACATCAGCGCCTGTCCGGCGCTCGGCGCCTCAAACCCCGCGACAATGCGAAGCAGCGTGGATTTGCCGCAGCCGGAGGCGCCGATCAGGCAGACGAACTCGCCCTTCTTCACGGTGAGGTTCGCATCGCGCAACGCTTCGATGCGGCTGTCGTTCAGAATGTAGGTCTTACCCACGCCCTGGATGTCGAGGATCGGGATCTCAGCCATGATGGGACGGGCTCCAGCGCAGCAGTCGGTTCATCAGCATCACCACCACGCGGTCGGAGATGAAGCCGGCGATGCCGATGACGATCATGCCGCAGATGACGAGTTCGGTGCGCGACAGGGTTCGCCCATCCATGATGACGGCGCCGAGGCCCTGCGGCACGCCGGTCATTTCCCCCACCACGATGACGAACCAGGCAAGGCCGAGGCCGAGGCGAAGGCCGGTGAAGATGGAGGGCAGCGCGGCGGGCAGTACAACCTTGAAGAACTGCGCATTGCCGCGGCAGCCGAGCATCGATGCTGCCTCGAACAGCCGCGGCTCCACATTCTTCACGCCGAAGATTGTGTTCAGCAGGATCGGGTAGAAGGCGCCGAGAAACACCAGGAAAAACGCGGAGCGCGCGCCGAGGCCAAACAGGATCATCGACAGCGGCAGCCAGGCGGTGACCGGGATCGGTCGCATCAATTGCAGGAACGGGTCCAGCAACTGTCGCACCAGGGCGTTGCGGCCAATCAGCAGGCCGAGCGGAATCGCCACCAGCGCCGCCAGCACGAAGCCGCCATAGACCCGGCTGGCTGAGGCCAACAGGTGGATGTGCAGCGTCGCGGAAAACGCATCGTCCCAGATGCCGCCCACGGCGAAGTCCACCATGTATTCGGCGACCTCCGCCGGCGAGGGGATCAGCCGCGTCATCCCCGCCGCCACCGCCCAGTGCCAACCGAACAGCAGCAGCAGCGGCACGATCAGGGACAGCAGAATCGGCCGGACGCGCCGCCACAGCCGCAGCGCCGGCAGGGGCGGCGTTGCGGTCGCCTGTGCGAGGGTCACGTCCGACATGGCTCTGCCCTCAGGCCGTCGCGATGGCGTTGGAGAAGGACGGGTTCAGGAAGGTGTCGAAATTCGGCAGGCGGCGGATCTGGCGCAGTTCCAGCATCTGCTGCGCGTAGGTGCGGGACTGGCGCAGCACCGTCTCATCCAGCTTCCAGATGTATTCGACGTTATCCGCGCCCAGCGCCTGTTCCACGGCGGCCCGCGGCGCGCCGAGGATACGCACCGTGGCCTCCGCCACCTCGGCCTTGTTCGCCTTCATGTATTCGCTGGCCTGGCGGTGGATGTTCAGCATGGTGCGGACCAGCGCGGGGTCGGATTTGATGAGATCCTCGCTGGTGCCGAAGATCATGTTCAGCCCGCCCATCGCGGTGCCGTAGGGGTATTCGACCAACTGGCCGACACCGGAGGAGATGGACAGGCCCGGGCCAGGCTCCGCGCCCACGTAAGCATCAATATCGCCGCGGGACAGCATGGCGTGCATCTCACCGAAGGGCACGCGGACGGCAGTGATGTCGCGAACGGACATGCCGGATTCGCGCAGGCGTTCCAGGATGAACACCTCCTGCGTCGAGCCGGGCCAGATGCCGACGCGCTTGCCGCGCAGATCGGTGATGGCGCGCACATCGCTGCCCGCCTTGCTGATCACGCCCATGCCCTTGTTGCAGAAGGCGCCGACGACAACCACCGGCTCCCCCGCCGCGGCGCCGAGCGTGGCGGCGGCGATGCCGAAGCCGCCGCAGGCGACGGAGCCGGTGACGACGGCGTTCTTGCCATCGGTCGGGCTGTCGAAGGTGATGATCTCGATGGTCAGGCCGGCGGGCGCGAAGCGCTGGTAGAAATGCGGCGTCATCGAATGGATCAGCCGCAGCGAGCCCATCTTCACCGTGCGCGCGGCCTGCGCATTGGCGATGTGAGGCGCGGCCAATACGGCGGCGGAGGCGGCGAGCAGATGGCGGCGACGGATCATGATTGTGTCTCCCTGTTTCATGTGGTGGCGAGGCTGGCGATGAAGGCGCGCCAGCCGCCGAAGCGGGTGATGTCCTCGGCCCCATGCAGTCCCTCAGGCTCCACGAGGAAGCCTTTGGGCGTGGTGCCATCGGCAAGGCGCAGCGTGCCGATGCAGAGCGGGGATGGAATGCCGGCGACGAAGCGGCCGAAACCATCCTCCGGCAGCGCCCAGATCTCGGTGGCGATCGCGGCGCCCTGCGCCACGCGCAGCAGGCCGGGGCGGCGCGGCGGGCCGCCGGCCAGCGCGAACAGGCGGTAGCAGGGCTCGGTCTGCACGGCACGCCGCAGCTCCGCCCCCTCGCGCAGCAATTCGCGGTTCAACGCCATGCCGGAGAGATGCGCGCCGACGACGCAGATGTCGATCATGCCATCACCTGCATCAGATGCGCGCCGGTGGCCGCCAGCGCCGCGTCGCTGGCCCGCGGGCCGATCAGCGTGATGCCGAAGGGCAGCCCGTCCGGCCGCTTTCGCGCCGGCACCGCCAGCGCGGCGAGGTCCAGCAGGTTGACGAAGTTCGTGTAGGTGCCGAGGCGGGCATTCGGGCCGATCGGGTCCGCCTCCAGCTCCGCCAGGGTCGGGAAGTTGGGCACGGTCGGCACCAGCAGCGCGTCCATACGGGACCAGGCGGGCAGCGTCGCCAGGCGCAGCGCCGCCAGGCGGTGCAGACCCGCAAAAGCGTCGGTCGCGGTGAAGCGCGCGGCGCCGGCCAGGATGCGCTGGGTGACCGGGTGCATCGCGGCGCGCGGCACCAGATGGCCGAAGGCGGCATCGCGTTCGGCGACGAAGGCGCCCTCATACAGCAGCCGCGCGGTCTCAAGGAACGGGGTGAGGTCGATCTCCTCGATCGCCACATGCGGCGCGATGCATGCCAGACTTTCATCCCAGGCCGCGCGCTGTTCCGCCCCGTCCAGGTGCAGGTCGGCGGCGCGCGGGATGCCGAGGCGGGTCAGCGCCGCGCCGGGCGTGCCGAGGGTGATGGGGCGGGACCACGGATCGCGGTCATCCGCCCCTGCCATCACCGCGAAGCCGGCCCAGGCATCCGCCACGCTGTGGGCGAAGACGGAGATGCAATCCAGGCTCGGGCAGGCCGGCACCACGCCGCGGGAGGGGATGGCGCCGACCGAAGGTTTCAGCCCGACCAGCCCATTGAGCGCCGCCGGCACCCGCCCCGACCCCGCCGTATCCGTCCCCAGCGCCAGCAAGGCCAGCCCCTGCGCCACCGCGACGGCCGATCCGGAGGAGGACCCGCCCGGCACCCGATCCGGCGCGCAGGCGTTGTGCGGGACGGGATGCGGCGTCCGCGTGCCGACCAGGCCGGTGGCGAATTGGTCCAGATTGGTCTTGCCGACGATGAGCGCGCCCGCCGCCACCAGCCGCGCCACGGCCGGCGCGCTTTCGGCCGGCCGATGGGTGAAATCCGGGCAGGCGGCGGTGGTGGGCATGCCCGCGACGTCGATATTGTCCTTCACCGCCACCGGCACGCCCCAGAGCGGAAAGCGCACCGGGTCGAATGCCGGCAGGGCGGCCGCCGCGTCTGCCAGCGCAGCCGGGTCCGGCCGATGCAGGAAGATGCCCGAATCGGCCAGCGCCTCATGCCGCGCGGACAGGGCGTGCAGCAGCGCGGTCGGCGTCAGCCCGGCGGCATAGGCGGCGTGCAGCGCGGCAATGCCCCTGGGCAGGCTCGGCGCGGTCATGGCTGGTTCAGGTGCGACATCGCACCGAGCCAAGCAAGGCGCGTGCCGTAGCGCGGAAACGCCGGAATCAGCTGCCTAGCGAAAGGTCTGCGCGATCATGTATGCAATCATGCCCATTCGGCACGATTTCGCCTGTTTTTCAGGCAGCACCCGGCCGACGCAATGCTTCCGCCATCGCGGCCCAGGTCTGCCCCGTCAGCCCGATATGCGTGCGGACCATTGCCGCCGCCGCCGCCGCATCGCCGCGCTGGATGGCGGTGACGATCGCCTCATGCTCCGCATGCGACCGCCGCAGCCGGTCCGGCGCCTCCAGCTGTGCCGCGCGGAACGGGGCCAGGCGCCGGCGGGTCGCCGTGGCGATCTCGCCAAGATAGCCGTTGTGCGCGCCCAGATAGAGCAGATGGTGAAAGGCCACATTGGCGGCGCGATAGGCGGCGACATCGGCCTCACGCACCATGGCCGCCATGGCGGCATGCTGGTGTTCCAGCCCGCGTCGTTCCTCCGGCGTCATCGCCAGGGCGGCCAGCGCGGCGGCCATCGCCTCCAGCTCCGCCATCACCAGGAACATTTCAGACTGCTGCGTCGCATCGGGAATGGCGACCACGGCGCCGCGGCGCGGGGCGATCTGGACCAGGCCGGTCGGGGCCAGTTGGCGCAGCGCCTCTCGCACCGGGGTGCGGCTGGCGCCATGGGCGCGCGCCAGCCCGACCTCGTCCAGCGGCGTGCCGGGCTTCAGCCGGCCGGCGACGATATCTTCCGCCAGGCTGGCGGCGATCGCTTCCGCCCGGGTCGGGCGAGGCTTCGGAATCGGGCTGGCGCGCAGGCGGGGCATGGCGCGGTTGTGCCGCGCCGCGGGCGTCACCGGAAGGGGAAGGGATACATCAGCCCGCCGCGGCGCCACAGGTCGGACAGGCCGCGATCCAGCCCGATGGGCGAGCCATCGCCCAAATTACGGTCGAAGATCTCGCCGTAGTTGCCCACCTGACGAATTGCCTCCGCCGCCCAGGTATCCCGCAGGCCAAGCGCTGCGCCGAGGCCGGGGTCGAGGCCGATCAGGAAACGAATTTCCGAATCCTCGGAGGCCAGCGCCGCATCCAGCGTGGCGCTGCTGATCTCCAGCTCCTCCGCCGCCACCAAAGCGTGCAGGGTCCAGGCGACGATCTCGCGCCAAGGTTCATCGCCGCCGCGGACGAAGGGGGTCAGCGGTTCGCGGCTCAGGCGCTCGGGCAGCAGCAGGGCATCGGCCGGGTCGGGCAGATCGGTCGCGCGCAGCGTGGCCAGCGCGGCGGCATCGGCGGTGACCGCATCGCAGGTGCCGGCCTTGAAACCTTCCAGCAGCGAGGGCCCGCCCTGCGCCGTCACCACCGGCACCACCGTGATGCCGGCCCGGGCGGCCGCATTGCGCAGGATGGCCTGGCTGCCATCGATCGTCGGCGCGGCGACGCAGATGCGCTTGCCGTCGAGCTGCGCGAAACTGGCGATGCCGGCATCGGCGCGGACCAGCACCGCCTGGCCATCGTACAGCAGCACGCCGGTGGGGAGGATATTGCGGCCGGCATCGCGCAGGGCGGTGGCCGTCAGGTTGCTGGACAGCACCTCCACCGCGCCGGCCTCGAGCCGGGCAAGACCGGCCGCGATGGAACCGGCGGTGACGAATTCCACCTTCTCCGCATCGCCCAGCACCGCGGCGGCGACGGCGCGGCAGAAATCCGCATCCAGGCCGCGCATGACGCCGCTGGCATCGGGCGTGGAAAAGCCTGGCAGCTGTCCGAAGACTCCGCAGCGCAGGCTGCCGCGCTGCTGCACCGCCTCGCGCGTCTGTGCGGCAGCCGCACCGGCCATCACGAACAGGGTAAGAAGGCCGAGAAGGCAGCGGCGCATGGCGTTGTTCCGATCAAGCAAGGGGCGCGGCATGGGGTTCAGCAGCCGGAGGCCGCGATGCGGCAGGTGATGCCGGAGCCAGCCCGCTCCGCCACCCGGCAGATCTGCAGGGCCTGCGCCTCCGCCTGTTCCCGTGTCTGGCCGGCGCCGGTGGCGGTGCGGCGCAGCTGCACGCCGCTGACAGCCTGGGCCAGCGCGCCGCAGGCATTCGGGAAGTCCAGCGAGATGCGGCACTGGTTGCGCCCGACCACGGCCTCGCAGGCGCGGATTGCCGCCATGCTGGCCGCCAGCCGATCCGCCTGGCCGCTGGTGAAGCCGAAGGCGGTGGAGGGTGGCTCCGCCGTGTAGATGAAGCCGAAGCGGCCGCGAATGGCCGCCGCGGTGCCGCGCGGGATGGGTGAGGCGGCCTGGATCGTGCCGCCCTGGGCGCAGCGCTGCTGGCAGGCATTCACCAAGCCGTGCGGCTGGGTCGCACAGGCCTGCTGGCAGGATGACGGGATGCTGGCCGGCCGCGTCGCCACCCGGGCCGGCACGGCCACACCGGTGCCAAGCGGCTGGAAACAGGCCCCCGCCGAGGGGCCGTCGCTCAGGCCGCAGGCGAAAAGCCGCGGGCTGCCCCAGCGCTGCGAAGGCAGGCCGATCCGCCACGGCCCGCCATCCCGGCATTGCAGGTCCCAGTAGGCGGTGCGGTCCCGGCCGAGCCCGGCGGCATGGATGTTGGTGACCTCCGTGCAGGCCAGGCCGTTGGTCCGCAACAGGCTTTGAAACGCCGCCCGCTGCCCGGCCGCATTCTGCGCCATGAGGGAATCATGGTTCGGGTTGCCGGTCTGCGCCATGGCGGGCGGTGCCACCAGGGAGGCGCAAAGCGCGAACAGCCCCGCCATTGCCACCACTGCCAACCGCATTGCTACGACCCCCAACCGTTTCGCCATCGACTTCAGGCCAAGCTTTCGCGCCTCGTTACGCCAAGCGCAAGTCCTGAAAGTCGACCAGGTCGCAGACCGGTGTGCCCGGTGTCTCACCGGTGGCAGCCGGTGACGTGCCGTCGTCAAAATGTGGCGCCTGAGACCTCCGTCGCTGCGCCGCAGGGTTGTGCCGACCCGTCCCATGCCCGCCAGGCGCGCAGGCTGCGTCGCCTGTCCTGGCGCGGCTGCGGGATGCTATAGGCGCCAGGTGATGCAGACGGAGCGGATGGCATGAAGACGCGCGCGGCAGTGGCCTGGGCGGCCGGCAAGCCCCTTTCGGTGACGGAAGTGGAGATCGGCGGCCCCAGGGCCGGGGAGGTCCTGATGGAGGTCAAGGCCACCGGCCTGTGCCACACCGACCTCTACACCCTGTCCGGCGCCGACCCCGAGGGGCTGTTCCCCGCCATCCTGGGCCATGAGGGTGCAGGCATCGTGCGCGAAGTGGGCGCCGGCGTCACCAGCGTGAAGCCGGGCGACCATGTGATTCCGCTCTACACGCCGGAATGCCGGCAGTGCAAAACCTGCCTCAGCCAGCGGTCCAACCTGTGCACGGCGATCCGCGGCACCCAGGGCAAGGGCGTGATGCCGGACGGATCTTCGCGTTTTTCCTGCGAAGGCAGTCCGGTGATGCACTACATGGGCTGCAGCACCTTCGCGAACTTCACCATCCTGCCCGAGATCGCTGTGGCGAAGGTTCGCGAAGACGCGCCATTTGAAAAAATCTGCTACATCGGCTGCGGCGTGACCACCGGCATCGGCGCGGTCATCAACACCGCCAAGGTCTGGCCGGGCGCCAATGTGGCGGTGTTCGGCCTGGGCGGCATCGGTCTGAACGTGATCCAGGGTGCGCGCATGGTGGGCGCCGACAAGATCATCGGCATCGACCTGAATGACGGGCGGGAGGAAATGGCCCGGAAGTTCGGCATGACCGACTTCATCAACCCGA